>Ga0255338_1000511_pt1 | contig 119467 bp, 113 predicted proteins | sample MeOH1_35cm_T4_19_FD_203715 | JGI IMG/M metagenome (GOLD analysis project Ga0255338, IMG submission 203715) | Sandy soil microbial communities from University of British Columbia, Vancouver, Canada - MeOH1_35cm_T4_195 | ecosystem: Engineered > Artificial ecosystem > Sand microcosm >... | reverse complement strand
GCGCGAATCGTCCTTGTTGCCGCTGGCGCTTTCCTTGACCTTGTGCGGCGGCAGCAACTCGACCTGGTGGCCCAGCTTGCCGAGCTCGCGACCCCAGTGGTGGGCTCCGCCGCAGGCCTCCATGACGCACTACGCGCCCTGAGGCCGCTTCGTTCAAACAGGCGAGATGAGAATGTTCACGAAGCGCTTCGCGCCGAGCGCAAAACCACTCATCGCAGGCGCCTCGTCTGATTGCGCGTCATGGCCCACCCGCACGCGGATTTGCAACCAACAATGTAGGCACGCCACCGGAGGAATACCACCCCTCTCGCGGCGCGGCGGGCGGTACCCGGCGGCGGCGATTTCTGTGGCGGCGAAGCGGCTTGGCCTGGGGACGGGCGCGCAGCGCTTCGTAACTGACTCGCCGTACCTGTTTGAGCGAAGAGCCGAAGGCGCGTAGCGAGCGAGTTGTACGGCGCCGTCCCCAGGCCGAGCCGCTTCGCGAAGTCGTAGCGAAGCGAAGACCGCCACAGTATGAGCCGCTGCCGGGTGCCGCCTGCCGCGCCGCGAGCGCACGCCAACAACCCCACGCGAGGCGACACGCGCCAACGACTTCAAGGCGTCAGCGTCGCCTCGTGCTGCCACGCAGACGGCTGCAGCTGCAGCGGCCGGTATCGCACTTCGGCCCACTCGCGGGCCATGTCGCCGTAGCGCGAGCTGAACACGAGGCCGCTCTGCCCGGTCTGGTAGATGAACTGCGACCTCTCCGGGTCGGCCAGATCGTACATCGTGCGCATGCTGGCCGCATGCCGCGTGGCAAACGGCAGCTTGGCGTAGTTGGCCCAGTACTGGCCCACGTTCACGGTCCACGGGTCTCCGGAGACCGGAACCGCCACGTCGAAGAAGCGGGCCAGCGCCGGCACGTTGCCGAAGGGGCGGTGCCCGGACAAGGCCGGATGCGCGTTGCCCCAGCGCCACTGGGACGCGTCCGTCCCATATTCGGCGGCGATGCGGTCCAGCGCGCGCGCCAGCGCCTGGGAGGAGGCCTCCCCGCACCCGGCCGGCCCGCACCAGAAAGCGCCGGCTTTCTCATCCAGCAGCATCGTCTGCAAGCCCGCGCGGAAGGTGCGCTTGCCGTACAAGGCCTTGAAGCGCGCATCGCCCAGCTTGGGTGCGATCAGGCCGCGCGTGAGCTCGTCGGACCAGTAGGCGAATACCAGCGGCGCGCCGCCGTCGGCCCGCATGTTGCCGTCGAACCCCCTGAGCAGCGCCAGCGCGGCCGGCGCGAGCGCATGGTTGCTCGCCGTCCCCTGTATCACCGGTAGCAGCCGCACCGTTGCCAGCGACAGTGTGTCGGCCTGCACGTCGCGCATCGACTGGATGGTGTGCTTCGGCGTCGCCGCAAGCAACGCCTGGATGCGGTCATAGCGCTCCGGCGTCATCCAATCCTGTCCCAGGAAGTGCGGATAGTCGGCGGGATGGATGCGTTCGTTGGCGGTGGCGTGCCAGCCCTTGGCCTCGATCGAGGCATGGTCCTGGCGCGGGTTCTGCGCCGCCGGCAGCCAGCCGGCCCAGTCGTACTTCGCATCCCAGCCGGGCGCGGGGGCCATGCCGCGCAAGTCATTGCCCGGCTGGCGCACCGGTACGCGGCCGACGGCCTGGTAGGCCGTGCGGCCCTGGGTATCGGCCGCCACCAGGTTCTGCATCGGCGAGTGGTACAGCGCGTTGGCCGCCAGCAGTTCATCGACGGTCTGCGCGCCGTTGCCAAGCATGCCGGCCAGGACGGTCTGGTTGTCGGGGTCGAGCGCGGACCAGCGCAGCGCGAGCGCATAGCGCCGGGTGTCGAGCACCTCCGCGTAGGACGCATTGGCGTCGCTCAGTACGGGGCCGTGCCGCGTGGTGCGCACCGTGAGCTTCTCGTCTGGCTGGCCCTTGACCTTGATGATTTCGTCGCGCGCCTGGAAGTCGGCCCATCCATCGGGCGTGCGGTACTGGCGCGGGTTGCCGGGGTTGATCTGCTCCAGGTACAGGTCCTGCACGTCCGGCCCCGTGTTGGTGAAGCCCCAAGCCACGCCGGCCGTGCGGCCCAGCACCACGGAAGGCAGGCCTGGCAAGGTCGCACCGATCACGTCCAGCGGTTTGCCGCCCGCGCGCGCCGGGGCCTTCAGGCGTGCAAAGTACCAGATCGCCGGCGCGCTCAGGCCCAGGTGCGGGTCATTGGCCACGAGCGGCTTGCCGCTTTGGCTGCGGCTGCCGGCCACCACCCAGTTGTTGGACCCGACGCCCTCCAGGTGGCCCAGGCCGCGGGTCCATTCGTCCAGGTCAGTCATTTGCGCGACGAGGTTGCCGCTTGCGGGCGCAACTCGGGGCTCCACCGCAGCAGTGCGCGACGGATCGCGGTAGACGCCCAGCTCCCGGTACAGCTTGGCCAGGTCGACCGCCGTGGCCGGCGCCTCACCGGGGTAAGGCGGCATCAACTGCCACAGCTGCTCGGTGCCGATCCGCTGCAATGCAGACAGGCGCGCGAATTCCGTGCCCCAGTTGCCGCCCAGGTCGAGCGCCATCATCATCGCCCAGCCCATGCTGTGCTGCGGCGTCCATTCGCCCGGCTTCACGCGAAGGATGTGGAATTCCGGCGGCAGGGCCTGCGAGCTGCCGGCATGGAAGCTGTTGACGCCGTGCGCATAGGCTGACAGCAGATCCTGCGCCGCGGGCGGCAGCCGCTCCCATTGGGACTGCGCCGCGCGCATGATGCCGAGCTTGCGCATCAGCCGGTCCGTATCCAGCGTGCTGGGGCCGAACACTTCGCTCAAAGCGCCTTCCATCACCCGGCGATTGAACTCGAGCTGCCAGCCGCGCTCTTGCGCGTGCACGTAGCCCAGGGCGAAATACGCGTCGGCCACGCTCTGGGCCTCGACATGGGTCACGTCGGACGCATCCCGGCGAACCTGCACCGGCGCGGCCAGACCGTTCACCTTGATCTCTCCATCCAGCGCGGGGAAGCTTTTCCACACATAGCCCCCCACCCCAACTGCCAGCACGGCCAGCAGCAAGGCCAGGGCCTTGAGGGTGAACTTGAACACGCGCATCGAAACCTCCTTCAGGCGAAACTGGCAAACGTCCTGTCTAGCTCATCAATGTAGCGCGTGCGTCGTGTAGCGTCGATGAAACTTGCCTCGAAACTGTTACGGGCCAGTTGGTACGCGTGGGCGGTCGTGAGGCCGGTGGCGGCGAATGTCGCGAGGAAGTTGTCGTTCATGTAGCCGCCAAAATACGCGGGGTCGTCGGAATTCACGGTGGCCACGAGTCCCGCGTCCAGCAACTGGCGCAGGTTGTGATCGGACAGTTTCGGAAAGACACAAAGTTTCAAATTGGACAGCGGGCAGACGGTGAGCGGGATGCGGTCCTTCGCCAGCCGGGCCATCAGCGCCGCGTCCTTGGTGGATTGCACGCCGTGGTCGATGCGCTCCACCTTGAGCACGTCTAGCGCTGTCCACACGTAAGCGGGCGGCCCCTCCTCACCCGCGTGCGCCACCAGGTGAAGGCCCAGCTGACGGCAGCGCGCGAACACGCGCGCGAACTTCTCGGGCGGATGGCCCACTTCACTGGAGTCCAGCCCCACCCCGATGAATTTGTCCCGGAAAGGCAGCGCCGCCTCCAGCGTATCGAACGCCTCCTCTTCGGACAGGTGGCGCAGGAAGCACATGATCAGGGAAGCGTCCACGCCCAGCGCGGGAGCGGCCTCAACGCAGGCGCGGTGCAGGCCACTGATCACGGTCTCCATCGGGACGCCGCGGGCGGTGTGCGTCTGCGGGTCGAAGAACAGCTCCGCATGCACGACGTTGTCGGCGGCCGCGCGCTGCAGGTAGGCCCAGGCCATGTCGTAGAAGTCCTGCTCCTTTTGCAGAACGCTGGCGCCCGCGTAGTAGATGTCCAGGAAGCTTTGCAGGTTGGTGAAGGCGTAGGCGCGGCGCAGCTCCTCGACGCTGGCGTACGGGATCTTCACGCCGTTGCGCTGCGAGAGTGCAAAGATCAATTCAGGCTCGAGCGAGCCTTCGATGTGGATGTGCAGCTCCGCCTTCGGCATGCGGCGCAGCAGCTCGGGCAGGCGATCTGCCTGGATTTGGGACAAGCTGAATGGGGTCATCATTTTCTCCGCGGGTTCGGCACGGGCCTCGCCCGGGGGCCGTGAACTCAAAGTCGCGACGCCGCGCTAAAGCGGCGCGCCCATAGCGGCGATGGTAGCTCTGGAAACTAACCGGGGGGCCGGCGGTGCGGCTGCTGTCGATATGCCTGCCCGGCCGGCCGGCCAGGATTGATCGCGTGTTCTAGCAACCCCGGAGTCGGTTCATCGACTCTTCGGGACAACGACGCCGAAATGAATCGACCCTGCGCTCTCGTCGCCGGCGATCAGCGTCAATCGATCCAGGGCAGGCTTGCCGCAGGACACGGCACTGACAGACTCCGCAAGGTTTCGCGCTGAGGGGCTGAAATACAAGGTGAGATCTTCCGGGCCATCGACCGCGAAAATCGCGCTGCCGATGTCAGCGCCGACGCCGGCTCGCGAAACTTCCCAAAGCAGCCTCCACGAATCCTCAACCAGCGCTGGGTTCGGCCCATGCATGAGGTCCAGTCTGAACCAATTCATTGGCCCGCCCTTGCCGGGGCCGAAAATGGGAGTTGCAGTTGCCTCATGCCTGCGAAGTTAACGCATCGCAACAAGGTGCGATGAGTCGGATTTCCTGATGCGTTAGGGGAAATTGCTCTAATCGCTGCGGGGCGGCTGCGCAGGAATCCAGCGGGCGAACAGGGCCCGAAGCTCCTCGAACTTCAATGGCTTTGCCAGGCAATCGTCCATGCCGCTTTCCCTGGCCCTGCGGCGATCCGCCTCGCACGCATCTGCGGTGAGCGCCACAATGGGCAGCCGGGGGCGGAAGTTCTCCTGTTCCCATTGCCTGATCCTGCGTGTCGCGTCATAGCCGTCCAGCAACGGCATCTGGACATCCATGAGCACGAGGTCGAACCGCTCACCGCCCATGACCGCATCCACACCCTGCTGCCCGTCGACGGCTTCCGTGATCTGCCCGCCCATCCGTTGCACCATGGCCTTGATGACAATGCGATTGATGGGGTTGTCGTCGACGACGAGCAACCGGCCGATCAGGGGAGCGTTGTTATGAGGCACCGACGCTCTCGTGCAGCCGCTACAACTTGACCATTCCATTCTTGACCGCATATCGCGTCAAGCTGGCGATATCTTTCAGCTGAAGCCGTTCCATGATGCGCGCTCGGTGCCCATCGATGGTCTTTGAACTCAGCCCGAGCTTGTGGCCGATTTCCTTGGAGCCCAAGCCTTGCGCGATGAGCTTCAGGATTTCGAACTGCCGAGGTGTCAGCGCATCCGCCGGTAAGGGCGCCGTCGGCTGCAGCAGGCGGTGTGCGATTGCCGGACTGTAATACCGACCGGTGTCCATGACACTGCGCACGGCTTGTTCCAACTCGGCGGCCGGAGCGTTCTTCATCAAGTATCCGGACGCGCCGCTCGCCATCGCCTGCTTGATGATCTCCGCACTGTCGTGCATGGACAGCACGAGGATTTTCAAGGCTGGATACTGCGCGTGGATCACGGCGATCGCGGAAATTCCGTCCATCCCCGGCGGCATGCTGATGTCGGTCATGACAAGATCGGGCGGCCCTGACCGCAGCAATTCGATCAGTTCTTCTCCATCCTGGGCTTCGCCGATGACCTCGACGCCCTCGATCTTCGACAAAAGAGACTTGATGGCCGTTCGGACGAGAACGTGATCGTCCGCAAGCATGATCCGGATCGGCCCGTAGTGGTGAGTCATTATTCCGGGGTTCCCTCAGGCATCCTTCAACTCAGCGAGCATGCCCGCCAAAGAGCCTTCCAGATGGACGAGCTCCTGGATGATGCACTCCGCCGCTTGCACTCGCCCTAGCGCACTATCCATGTTGACTCGATCTGTCATCAACCCCAGGACCCACAGCAATCGCAGGCCTGCCATATAGTGGCAGCTGCCCTTGAGCCGGTGCACCGCATGCCTGAATCGCTCCGGACTGGACCGAGCCATGTCGACGAGTTCAGCGCGGCAGGTTGTCCCTTCTTTCAGGAATGCCTCAATCAATTCACGCTGCACCCCGATGTCCCGCAGCGTCGCCAGATTGAATTCTTCCCGGCTGAAGACCGGACAATCTGACGGAAGGTCGAGCGCCACTTTCTGCACGATCCCATCGTGCTCCAAAAAGCAGTCTTAAAACTAAAGACCACTCAGACAAGTAGGTTAATGCGGTTCAACCCAGCATGTCGTCGAGTCTGGCCTTGGTGTCCGCGAGTTCGACCAGCATGTCCTGCACGACCTGGCGTACCGAGGTTTCCTCGTTCATGTCGCCCACGAGCTGCCCGACGGGGTAGGTGAGGAACTCCTCCGCGTTCACGCGCTCGACCCGCGTGCGGCCATGGGCCCACCACAGCATGTTCTGCAGCGGTGCGGGCAGCGGCTGCGGCGCGCCAGGCCGGTTCCACGCCTCAGTGAAGGCGTTGCGCAGCGTGCGGCACTGCTTGCCGGTGACGCTCTTGGTCAGCACTGCGTCATCGCCGCCGGCCTTCATCAGCTTCTTGCGGATTTCCGGCGTCAATTCGCTCTGGACGGTCTTCAGCCAGATCGAGCCGCACCACACGCCCTCGCAGCCGAGCGCGAGCGCCGCGGCCACCTGCCGCCCGCGGCCCACACCGCCGCCGCCGAGCACCGGTATCGGCGCGACCGCGTCGGCGATACGCGGCCACAGCACCATCGACGAGATGTTGCCGGTGTGGCCCGCCGCCTCGGTGCCAACGGCGATCACCATGTCGCAGCCCACATCGCGGTGCTTGAGGGCGTGTTCCAGCTTGCCGGCGAGCGCAGCGACCTTGATCCCCCGTGCATGCGCGCGTTCCACCAGCTCGCGCGGCGGGCTGCCGAGCGCGTTGACGATCAGCTTGATCGGGTGCCTGAAGCACACCTCCAGCATCGCGAGGCTGTCACGGGGCGTCAGGTGCAGGCCCTTGAGCAACTCGCGCGCGGCGGCGTCGGCCTGTTCGGGCGCAAGCCGCGGTATGCCCGCGTCGTCGAGCAGCTTCTGCACGAATTCGACATGCTCCTTCGGCAAAGCATCGATGTCCTGGTGCGAGGCGACGTCCTCGTACTTCGAGGGCATCAGGATGTCCACGCCGTAGGGTCGCCCTCCTATGTGCGCGTCGATCCAGCGCAGGTCTTCCTCGAGCCGGTCGGCGTGCGCGCGGGCCATGCCCAGCACACCGAGGCCGCCGGCCTTGGACACCTCGACCACGACATCGCGGCAATGGGAGAAAGCGAAGATCGGCGCATCGATGCCGAACATCTCGCACAGGCGGTTCTTCATGACGGCTCCCAATCGTTCAGTAGGACTTGGGCAGGCCCAGCACGCGCTCTGCGATGTGGCTGAGGATCATCTCCTGACTCACGGGCGCGATGCGGGGGATCATGATCTCGCGCAGGTAGCGCTCGACGTGGAACTCCTTGGAGTAGCCCATGCCGCCGTGCGTGAGGATGGCCCGCTCGCAGGCGCGAAAACCCGCTTCCGCGCTGAAGAACTTGGCGGCGTTGGCTTCGGCGCCGCACTCCTTGCCCTGGTCGTACAGCCACGCGGCCTTCAGGGTCAGCATCGTGGCGGCCTCCAGCTCCACCCAGTTCCTGGCCAGCGGGTGCTGGATAGCCTGGTTCTTGCCGATCGGGCGGTCGAACACGACCCGCTCCTTGGCGTACTCAGTGGCCTTCTTCAGCGCGATGCGGCCGATGCCGACGGCCTCCGCCGCGAGCAGCACGCGCTCGGGGTTCATGCCGTGCAAGATGTACTTGAAACCCCTGCCCTCCTCGCCAATGCGGTCTTCCACCGGGATCTCCAGCCCGTCGATGAAAAGCTCGTTGGAGTCCACGCACTTGCGGCCCATCTTCTCGATCAGGCGGATGCTCACCTTGCTGCGGTCCAGGTCGGTGTAGAACAGCGACAGTCCACCGGAATCCTTCGGACCGAGCTCCTCGGCGGGCGTGGTCCGCGCCAAGAGCAGGATCTTGTCGGCCACCTGCGCCGTGGAGATCCACACCTTCTGGCCATGCACGATGTACTTGTCGCCCTGGCGGACGGCGCGCGTCTTGAGCTTGGTCGTGTTCAGGCCGGTGTTCGGCTCGGTCACGCCGAAGCAGGACTTCACCTTGCCCTGGATCATCGGCGGCAGCATGCGGCGCTTCTGCTCCTCAGTGCCAAAGGCCACCACCGGCAGCAGCCCGAACATGTTGATGTGAATGCTCGAGGCTCCGCTCATGCAGGCGCCGGATTCCGCGACGGTCTGCATCACGATGGCCGCCTCGGTCACGCCGAGCCCCGATCCACCGTATTCCTCGGGGATGGCGGTGCCGAGCCAGCCGGCCTGGCCCATCGCGTTGTAGAAGTCGTGCGGGAACACGCCGTCGCGGTCGCGCTCCAGCCAGTATGACTCGGGGAAGCGCTCGCAGATCTTCTGCACCGCCTCGCGGATAGATTGCTGGTCCTGCGTCAGTTCGAAATTCATGGTGTGTCTTTCAGCGGCCCGTCCACTTCGGCGGGCGTTTCTCGGCGAAGGCCCTGGGGCCTTCCTGCGCGTCCTCGCTCTGGTACACGCTCTCAAAGAGGTGATGCGCGGCCCGCAGGCCTGCTGACCGGCCCATCTCGCTGGACAGGTACACGAGCTCGCGCGCGGCTTTCACGGTGAGCGGGGCGTTTGCCGCGATCGTGCGCGCCATCTCCATCGCCTTGGCGCGCAGGTCTGCCAGCGGCACCACGGCGTTCACGTAACCCAGCTCGTAAGCGCGCTGGGCCGTGAGCGGCTGGCCTGTGAGCAGCAGCTCCATCACGATACGCTGCGGCAGCATGCGCGTGAGCGGCGCCGCCCAAGGCATGCCGCGGCCGACCTTGGCTTCGGTGATGCCGAACACGGCGTGATCCGCCGCGATGCACAAGTCGCACATCTGCGCGAAGAGCCAGCCGCCGGCGTACGCCAGGCCATTGACGGCCGCGATGACGGGCTTGGTCACGTGGATGGCGTCCCCCAGCACCGGCAGGAAGTTGCGTGGCGGAACGCGCAGCTGCATGGCCGCGGCCTCCTTCAAGTCCATGCCGGCGCAGAAAGCCTTGTCGCCGCTGCCGGTGAGGATAGCCACGCGCAGGGATGCGTCGTTCTCGAAAAGATCGAAGGCCTTGTGCAGCCCCTCATTCACGCCGCGGTTGATCGCGTTGCGCTGTTGCGGCCGGTCGATGGTGATGACGGCGATGCCATCTTCCACGTCGAAGAGGATTTCGTCCGTGAGTTTCATGCGAGTTCTCCCCAGGTTTCGCGCGCTTCGCGCAGCAGCGCGTCGCGGTGTTCGGGCGCCGCGATGCCGACCATCGCGCGGATGCGCTCGCGCAGCGTCAGGCCGCGCAGGCGGGCCGTGCCGTGTTCGGTGGCGATCACGTCCACGTCGCTGCGCGCGGTGGTCACGGGGCCCGACAGTCGGCTCACGATCTTCGAATCGCCCTTCTTGCCGGCGGCGGGCAGCGCGATGATGGACACGCCCCCTTCCGATTGCGCCGCGGCGCGCACGAAGTCCACCTGCCCGCCTATGCCGCCGATGTACTCGGTGCCGATCGCCTCCGCGTTCACCTGCCCGGTGAGGTCGACTTCCAGCGCCGAGTTGATCGACACCAGCGCGCGCACGCGCGACAGCGTAGCGATGTGGTGCGTGTAGCTCGTGGGGCACAGGCGAATCTGCGGGTTGCGGTGGGCGAAGCGGTACAGGCGTTGGGTTCCGAACAGCACGCCACTGATGGTGACGCCCGCGTCCATTCCCTTGTGCGCGTTCGTGATCACGCCACGCTCCATCAGCAGGACCACCGAGTCGCCGATCATCCCGGAGTGGACACCCAGTTCCCGGCGGTCGGAGAGCATCGCGACGATCGCCTCGGGCACAGCGCCGATGCCCACCTGCAGCGTGGCGCGGTCGGGGATCAAGTCGGCCAGGTTGGCGGCGATGCGCCGCTCGAGGTCGCCGAAGGGCGCAGCCGGCAGCTCCAGCGGCGCGCGGTCGGTGTGCACGGCCACCGTGATCTCGTCCTGGCGCAAGGGGTTGTCGCAGGGCGTCCACGGCACCTGCGCGTTGACCTCGGCAATCACCACGCGCGCCTTCGACACCGCCGTGCGCACGTAGTCGTTCACCAGGCCGAAGCTGTGCTCACCCTTCTCGTTGGCGGGGCTCACCAACAGCATCACGACGTCGCTGCGAATCTGCCCGCCGCGGATCAGCCCTTCGATCGACGAAATGTGGCAGGGCACCGGGTCGAGCTTGCCCGCGCTCGCGAGCTTGCGCAGCGTGCCGATGCCGCCAATGCCCTTGAAGCGAAGGTGGTCCGCGTGCTCCGGCTGAAAAGTCTTCGAAAAGCCCGAGCCGAAGAAGATGCCCGCCCCGCTGTACGCGGCGCGCTGCTGCACGAGTCTTTCGGTGAGGCTGACGGGCTCGCCGCAGCCCTGGCCGAAGACGATGCCGTCACCGGCGCGCACGTACTGGGCCAGGTCCAGGTTCTCGAGGGTTTCGACGCGCATGGTCAAGCCTCCGGGGAAGCGAGCACGGCCTGGGCCCGCTTGAGCAGCGGGCCGTCGATCATGCGGCCTTCGAAATCGATGGTGCCGATGCCGCGCGCGGTGGCGGCCTCATACGCAGCCACCAGCCGCGCCGCGTAGTCGCGCTCCGCCGAGGTAGGTGAGAAAGCCTGGTGAGAGAGCCTGACCTGGCCCGGCGTGACGCAGATCTTGCCCTGGTAGCCGAGGTCGCGTCCGCGCGACGCGTCTTCACTGAACAGCGCGTCGTTTCGGATGTCGACGACTGCCTGATCGATGGCGAGGACTCCCGCGGCCTTCGCCGCCATCACCACCATCGAGCGCGCGGTGTACACCTCATCCCCGCGTGGCGTGCGGCGCGCGTCCATGTCCGCCGCGAAATCCTCCGCGCCGAAATAGACCGAACCCATGTGCCGCGTGCGTGCACAGATATCCACGGCCCTGAGCACACCGAGGATCGATTCGATGCCACCCACGATCGTGCGCGGCCTGGCGCGCGGCGCCTCGGCGTCCAGGCGCCGGATCCAGTGGATGGCGGGAAACGCCTGCTCCGGGTCTTCGAGCTTGGGGATGACGATGCCGTCGACGTCGCTCGCGAACGCGGCCTCGATGTCGGCAAGATAGTGCGGCGAGGCCGGCACGTTCACGCGCACCGTGAGCATGCCCGCGAGCCCCGCGGCGCGAACCTGGCTCACGGTATCCCGCAGCATCTCGCGCGCCCGCTGCTTCTCGCCCGGCGGCGTGCCATCCTCCAGATCGATGACGCAGCAGTCGGCGCCGAAGCGCGGGAACTTGATGACGAGGTCCGGCCGGTTGGCCGGGGCGAAGAACAGCGATCGGATCATGGAGATACCTCTGGGACTCATTGCACCAGTGCCGGCGCCTCCCCTGTAGGGGGGAAACGCCCCTTGACAGCAGTGTACACATACATGTACCGTTTGTTCATGTATGTGAACATTTTGGGGGTCGGCCAGTTGGGCCTTTTGCGCCATTTGGGAGCGATGTCATGACGGTGGCAATCCCGCGCGATGCGGCCACCGTGGTCGTGGTGCGCGATGCCGACGCCGGGCTCGAAGTACTGCTGCTGCAGCGCGCGGAGCGCGGTGACCATAACAGCGGCGCCTGGGTGTTCCCCGGCGGGCTGCTCGACTCGGCAGACCGCGCCGCCGAGCCATGGGTGGCCAACTTCACTGATGAGCAGGCCAGCGCCCTGCTTGGCCTCGAAAGTGGAGGCATCGCCTTCTTCATCGCCGCAATCCGGGAGTGCTTCGAAGAATCCGGCATCCTGTTCGCGCAGGACGAGCAAGGCACCTTCGCCTCGCTCGAAGACGAGGAAGGCGCGCAACTCGCGGCGCTTCGCCACGAACTCAAGGACGGCGCTTGCGACCTGGCGGACATCTGCCGGCGCTTCTCGCTGCGGCTGGTGCCCGAGCGGCTGCACTACATCGGCCACTGGATCACCCCCGCGGGTCGCGCCAAGCGCTTCGACACGCGCTTCTTCCTGGCCATCGCGCCGACGCGCCAGACTGCGATGCACGACGCAAGCGAGACGCTCGACCACGTGTGGATCGCACCGTGCGATGCCCTGTCGCCCAACAACGCGCGCCGCATCATGACGCCCACCCGCGCCATGCTCGACCTGCTGCTGCCCTTCCCGTCGACCCAGGCGCTGGCGGCCTGGGCGAGCGCTCCGCGCCAGGTCGAGCGCGTGCTGCCGCGCCTGGCCATGGGTCCGGCCGGCGTGCAGCCCGTGCGCGCGGAACATCCCGCCTACGACGAGATCGGCAAGCTCGACCCCGATGGCCGCGGCGATGTGTGGAGCGAACTGCGCCCCGGCGTTGCCGTGCGCATCGGCGAACACGTGGAGCGCATCACCGGTGCGGATGGCCGAAACACGTACCGAGTGGGCAGCGACAGCGACGGCTGGCAAGTCGTCGATCCTGCCGTCTCGATTCGTCTGGTGGCGGAGGACCGAATCGTCATCGCGCCGGACCGCGCGTCCGTGCCGGCGTCGATGCACGACAGCGCCGACTGGATCGCGCTGCCCGAAGGTTTCCTGCTCAAGCTCTAGCGTGTTCGACGCATCGAACACCCACAACGCTCGCAGGATCAGGGCGGCGGGGCGCTCTACGCAGCGACATCAAGGAGGAGCCGCCCTCCCGGCGGCGGGGGACAGTCGCGGAGTAGAGTGCACCGCTGCCCTGATCCCGCTACAAGCCTTAGCCTGCGACGTGCGACAGCACACTAAAACTTCGAAAAGTCCGGCTTGCGCTTCTCGTTGAACGCGTTGATCGCTTCCACGTGATACGGCGTCTTGTGCGCGATGGCCTGCAAGGCGGCGGACGTTTCGAGCAGGCTGTCCAGGCGCGTGTTCTGCCCTTCGCGCAGCAACTTCTTGGACATGCGCAACGCACCGCCGGGATTGGCGGCTATGCGCGCGGCGAGCGCGCGTGCCTCGTCCATCAGCTTGTCCGCTGGCACGACGCGCGATACGAGGCCGCAGGCAAGCGCCTCCGCGGCCGTGAGCGCGTCGCCGGTGAAGGACATCTCCGCCGCCTTCGACATGCCGACCGCGCGCGGCAACAGCCACGCGCCACCGTCGCCGGGGATGAGCCCCACCTTCACGAAGCTCTCGGCGAAGGTCGCGTTTTCCGACGCGATCCGGATGTCGCACATGGTCGTCAAATCGCAGCCCGCGCCGATGGCCGGGCCATTCACCGCAGCGATCGCCGGCACCTCGAGCCCGTAGACCGCGAGGGCAAGCCGCTGCACGCCGTTGCGGTACCACTCGCGCAGCTCGGCGGGTGAATAGTCGAACATCTCCTGCATGTGCTTGAGGTTGCCGCCCGACGAAAACGCAGGGCCGGCGCCGGTCAGGATGACGACTCGCACGGAATGGTCCGCGCCGATGCGTGCGCAGGCCTCGGCGAATTCCTGGGGCGCGTTGCCGCCGGTGAGCGCGTTGCGGGTCTCGGGCGAATTCATGGTCAGCGTGACCACACAGCCGGATTGCTCGTAAAGCAGGAAGGGTTTGGAGGGCGTGTTCATGATGTGGGCAGGAGTTGGGTGCGCATGAAATCGAGCGTCACGTTGCCGGAGGCGAGCAACGCGCGGCCGAGCACGGTGTTCCACGCGCGTTCTGAGCCGAAATCCGCTCGCCAGTCGTGCAGTCGGCGCGTGAAGAGTTGCAGATCGAGTTCGGCGGTGACGCCGATAGCGCCGTGGATGGCATGTGCCATCGGCGCGACCAGCGCGGCCGCTTCGCTGGCCCGGGCCTTGGCCGCGGCGGCGCGCAGGGGTTGGGGGAACGGACCTTGCGCATCGAAGCCGATCTGCGCCGCCATGCGTGCTGCAGGGACGTTCTCGGCCATCACCGCCAGCTGGTGCTGGATGGCCTGGAACTTCCCGATCGACCGACCGAACTGCACGCGGTCGTTCGCGAACTGAAGCGTCATCTCCAGCACGCGCTCCATCGCGCCCGCCATCTGCGCGGCCGCGAGCACCGCCGCGGCTTCGCGCCATGGCGCGGCCGCGGATGACGTATGCGATGCGGCCGATGGCGAAGGCCACTCCAGATCCGCGTGCAGACTGCCATGGATGCCGCTGGGCGTGACCGCGGCCTGCGCTTTCGGCAGCAGCAGCCAGCGGCCCGGCAACGATGCGACGACCCACTCGGCAACCAGCGCATAGGGCGTGTGCCGGCAGACGATGCGGCCGCCCTGCTCTTCATGCGCCGGTGCGGCTATGGCGATCGGCCCGGCCGGCACCTGGGCGCCGGCCATCGCAATCACTGCACGTGCGAGCAGCGTCTGGCCCACCGGCAGGGGCGTTGCATATCGTCCCTCGGCCGCCGCCAGCCCGAAAACCTGCGACAGGGGCATACCGTAGCCGCCATGTGACTCGGGAATCATCGCGTCGAGGAATCCCGACGCATCGATGGCATTCCACAGTGGTGTGGCGGCTTGTCCCGCCTCGATGGCGCGCACGACCTGGGGTGTGCCGATATCGGCCAACAACCGCTCGAAAGGTTCGACGAATTCGTTCATCGCAGGCCGAGCCCCCGTGCAATGAGTCCGCGCAGCACTTCGCGCGTGCCGCCGCGCAATGAGAACGTGGGGGCGAACTGGGTGATATAGGCCAGCGTGCGCAGCAACGGCGGCGATGCTGGATGGGGTGAACTCGCGATCGCATCCGCGAGCGCGTTGGGAATGAGCTGCTCGAATTCGGTGCCGAGGTCCTTCACGAGGGATGCCTCGGTCATCGGGCTGCCGCCGGCCACCAGCCTCGCCGCCACGCCCACGCACATCGAACGCAGGGCCGCGAGGTGGGAGACGATGCGTCCCGCGAGTGCCGCGGATGCGTCGTCCGCGCCATGCTCGCGAAGATGCGCAAGCCAGGTGTCGAACAGCACGATGCTCGAATACAACCGCTCGGGGCCGCTGCGCTCGTACGCGAGTTCGGCGGTGACTTGTTGCCAGCCCGATCCTTCGTCGCCAATGAGCGCGTCTTCGGGCAGCTCGACGTTGTCGAAGAAAACCTCGCAAAAATGGCGGTCGCCACTCAGGTCCTGGATGGGCCGGATGGTGATGCCCGGCGTCTTCAGATCGACGATCAGCTGCGAGAGGCCCTTTTGCCGGTCCTCGGGCACGCCGGAGGTGCGCACCAACGCGATCATGTAATGGCAGTGGTCGGCGGCGGTGGTCCAGATCTTCTGGCCGTTGAGCAACCAGCCCGTCGCCGTGCGTGTCGCCCGCGTGCGCACGCTCGCCAGGTCCGAGCCGACTTGCGGCTCGCTCATGCCGATTGCGAAGAAGCACTCACCACGGCACACGGCCGGCACGTACAAGCGCTTCTGCGCCTCGGTACCGTAGCGCAGGATCAGCGGTGCGCTCTGGCGCTCGGCGATCCAGTGCGCGGAAACGGGGGCGCCGCGCGCCAGCAGTTCCTCGACGAGAACGAACCGCGCGAAGTAATCGCGCCCGCCGCCACCGTACTCGGGCGGCAGCGCCATACCGATCCAGCCTCGGCTGCCCAGCTTGCGGCTGAATTCCGCGTCGAAGCCCAGCCACGAGCGGGCGCGCAGCTCCGGCGGCATGCCCGCGAGCGCCTCGTCCAGGAACGCGCGCACCGGGGTGCGCAGGGCCTCCGCCGCCGCCGGCAGCGGTTGCAACGATAGCGTTTCGATCATGCCGGGCCGTTTACTTGAGTCCCGCCTTGAACGCGTTCAGCACCTCCGTGCCGGTCTTGCCGCGGCGGTCCAGGTTCTGCCCCCACTCGGTCGCGACCTCGCCGGCCACGGCCGTCAGCGCAGCTTTGTCGGCGGCGGACAGCGGCGTGAGCTTCACGCCGGCGGTCTTGATCTTCTCGATATCGCCGGCTTCGTCCTGCTCGACCTGCTGGCAGACCTTCTTGGTGAATTCCTCACCCATGGCGGTGAGGTCCTTCTGCAACGCAGGCGGCAGCGACTGGAAGCGCTTCTCGCTGATCACCCAGTTGGCGACGAAGGAGCCGAAATTCTCGCCGATGGTGCCGGTCTTCGAGAGCTTGTGGATGTCGTACGGGGCGAGGCTGTTGAACGGGAACAGCACGCCGTCGATGGTGCCACGCGAGAGCGATTCGTAAACCTCGGGCGTCGGCATCAGCACCGGCACGGCCTTCAGTTTCTTGAGCAACAGTTCCTTGGCCGAGCCCGACGCGCGGATCTTCATGCCCTCGATGTCCTTGAGGTTGCCGAAGGGCTTGCGCGTGACGACCTGGTAGGGCGGCAGGACGATGGTGAACAGCAGGCGCACGCCGTTGGGCGCGAATTCCTTCTTGTCGAGCATGCCGCCCGGCTTGGCAAGATTCCAGTACGCCAGGGTCGCCATGCACGAGCCCGTGTAGTTGAGCGGCAGCTCCGGTACGACAGAAAGCGGCATCTTGTCCGAGACGAAACCGGGCGCGACATAGGCGATGTCGATCACGCCGGACTGCACGAGCGACAGGAAGTCCTTGGCCTTGCCCATCTGCTCGGCCGGGTAGTACTCGAACTCGTATCCCTTGGCCGCCGGATCGGCCTTCAGGCGTTCCATCATCGGCGTCGTGAAGTACTTCGGCAGGTAGTGGCCCACCGGGAACGAGTCGGCGATCTTGATCTTCGTTTGCGCGGAGGCCGGCGCCGCGGCGAACAGAGCGCCGGCCGCGACGGCGACAGTGGTGGCAAGCAGTTTCATGGGAGGATCCTTCTCTTGCAGGTTGGTGGAAAAACTAGAGCGCCATCTTGGACGGAAGCCAGAGAATGATCGCCGGAAAGGCAACCATCACCGCGACCAGCATGAGATGGCTGAAAACGTGCGGCCATACGCCGCGAAATATCTCTCCGAGCGGTCGCTTGGCATAGCGCGCGACCACGAAGACATTGAGGCCCACCGGCGGCGTGATCAGGCCGACCTCGGCCATCACGATCACGATCACGCCGAACCAGACCGGATCGAACCCCAGCGCCTTGACCAGCGGCAGCACGATGGGCACCGTGAGGATCAGGATCGCGACCTGGTCCATGAGGCAGCCGAGGACCAGGTAGCCGAAGAGGATGAAGGTCATCACGAGCATCCGGTGCACGTCCATGGCGGACACCCATTGCACCAGTGCCTGGGTGGTTTGCGTGAGCGTGAAGTAATAACCGAACACCTTGGCGCACACCACGATCATGATGATCATGCAGCTCGCGTGGGAGGCGTGTACCAGCGCCCTGGACAGGCTGGTGAAGTTGACCTTGCGTTCCTTGACCGCGATGAGGAACGCGCCGAAGGCGCCGAGGCCCGAGGCTTCCGTCGGCGTCGCGATGCCGGTGTAGATCACGCCCGTGACGGCCATGAACAGGAACACCATCGGCCCCACGACCTTCAGCGACGCGAATTTCTCGCGCATGGTGAAGGCCCGGCCGCGCGGCGCGTGGCTGGGGTTGATCATCACCAGCACGAAGACCGTGCCCATGATCGTGAGCGTCACCAGCAAGCCGGGGATCACCCCGCCGATCAGCAGCTGGCCGATGCTCACGTCGGCGATGATCCCGTAGAGCACGAGCGCGATGCTGGGCGGAATCAGCATGGCCAGCGTGCCCGAGATAGCCACTACGCCGCCGGCCAGGCTGGGGTCGTAACCCTGCTTGAGCATCGCGGGCATGGTGGTCGACGAGAGCGTGGCGGCCGACGCGGTGCTCGAGCCCGAGATGGCGCCGAAGCCCGCGCCTGCCAACGCCGTCGCCATGCCCAGGCCGCCGGGCACGCGACCGACCCAGGTGGCCGCGCACTTGAAGAGATTGTCCGCAACGCCGCTCAGGATGACGAACTCCGCCATCAGGATGAACAGGGGCACCGAGATGAGCTCGTATGACCCGGCGCTGGACAGCGGCGTGGTGGTGAGCACGCCCACCAAAGCGTCCCAGCCGCCGACGATGTACAGGCCGATGCTGCCCGTGATCACCAGGGAGAAGGCCACAGGCGTGCCGATGGCCAGCAGCACGAATAGCAGGCCGACAACGAGGACGGTGCTCATTCGGCGCCCTCCGTGCCGGAGATTGGCGGCAGCCCCAGCACCTCCTGGCGAGTGCTGAGCGACAGCAGGTAGCCGATCGCGTTAAGGAAGAGGCGCACGCTGAGCAGGCCGAAGCCCACCGGCAGGAAGATGCTCACGGTCCAGGTCGGCACCGCGAGCCCGCTGCTGGAAGTGGCGGCGGTGCGGAAATCCTGCAGCGTCACGCCGGCGGACATCCATGCGCAGATCGCGAAAGCCGGCGCGGCCAGCAACGAAGCCACGACTTCGAAGGTGTAGCGGGTGTTGCGGCCCACATAGTTGTGCAGGATGTCCACGGCCACGTGGGAGTGCGCCCGGAGCGTGTGCGAGACGGCGAGGAAGAACAGGCCAGGCATGAGGTAGCTGGAGACCACCTCATAGGACCACTGCAGCGGCGCGTTGAAGAAATAGCGCATGGACACGTCGGCAACCACCAGGCACATCAGCGCGAACAGCATGAGCGAGCCGAGGCCCACGAGTGCGCCGTCGACGAGGTCGAGTGCGCGGCGCAGCCGGGCATAGACGCCCGATCCAGCGCCGGGTTCCAGGTTCTTCATCAAGCTGTGCGTCTCCTGATCGACATTTTTTGTATCTATACCGCGGCGCCGAGATCGTTATCGCCAACGCCCCATTGCCGCGCCCATTCACGTGCATCACCATCCATGCCGGGTGCCGACGGCTCGGCCACGGGCGAATCGCTGAAGCGCGGCGCGGGGGCGGGCTGCGTCACGCCCTCCACCGTGATGAAACCGCCGCGCGCGCGGTGGTGCGGATGCGCCGGTGCCTCTTGCGGCGAGAGCACGGGCGCGAAGCATCCGTCCGTGCCTTCAAGCGCGTCGCACCACTGCGCGCGCGTACGCTGCGCGAAGATGGCGGTGAAGCGGGCACGAAGCTGCGGCCACTGGCTGCGGTCGTCGAAGTCGGGCAAGCCCGAGACGTCGACCCCCGCGTCACGCACCTTGTTCACCAGCACCTGGCGGAACTTCTTCTCGATGGGTGCGATGGACACGTATTCGCCATCCGCGCAGCGGTAGACGTCGTAATAAGGAGCGCCCGAGTCGAGCAGGTTCGTGCCGCGCGGGCCGTCGTGCAGACCCGCGGCGTAGAGGCCGTAGAACGGTGTCATGAGCGCGTTGATGCCATCGACCATCGCCGCATCCACGACCTGCCCCTTGCCGGTGGCGCGGGCGCTGAGCAGGGCCGCGAGCATACCGAAAGCCAGGAACATCGAGCCGCCCGCGTAGTCCCCCAGCAGATTCAGCGGCGGTGTGGGCGGCGCGCCTTCGCGCCCGATCGCATGCAGAGCGCCGGCCAGCGCGATGTAGTTGAGGTCGTGGCCGGCGGCGCTGGCCAACGGCCCTTCCTGGCCGAAGCCGGTCACGCGGCCATAGACCAGGCGCGGGTTGTCTCGCAGGCACACGTCGGGGCCCATGCCAATGCGCTCCATCGTCCCCGGGCGGAAACCTTCGATCAGGCCGTCGGCACGGGCGACCAGGGCGCGGGCGAGCGCGAGGCCCGCCGGCTGCTTGAGATCCATTTTCAGCGTGCGCTTTCCGCGCAGCAGCAGATCGAACTTCGGCGGCCGCTCGATGCCCAGGCCGCTCGGCAGGACGCGGTCAACGCGAATCACCTGCGCGCCGAGGTCCGCCATCAGCATGCCGCACAGCGGCCCGGGGCCGACGCCGACAAGCTCGACGATACGGATGCCCGCGAGCGGGCCGGTGCGCGCGGCGGCCGTCATGCACCCTCCGCGCGCGGCGTGCCTTGCCGGGCCGCGCCGCTAGCGACCAGCGATTCGATTTCAGCCGCGCTGAATCCGGCCTCGCCCAGCACTTCGCTGGTGTTCTCGCCCAGGCGCGGCGCCGGCAGCGGCGCGTCGGCCGTGCTGTGGGTCCACTTGATGGGCATGCGCATCGTGCGGATCGCACCTTCGCTCGGGTGCTCCACGGTGGTGAAGAAGCCGGTGGCTTCGAGGTGCGGATCGTGCAGCACGCTTTGCAGGTCGTGCATGGGCATGAACGGCACGTCGGCCTCCTCCAGCAGGCTCATCCACTCGGCCGTGGTGCGCTCCTCGAAGATGCGCGAGAGCGTGCCATACACGAAGTCGATGTTGCGCGAGCGGTTGGCGAAGCTGGCGAAGCGCTCGTCCTGCTCGGGAAGCAACTCGCGGCCGATCGCCTTCAGGAAGCCTTCCCACTGCTTGTCGTTGTAGACCAGCGCGCAAATGTAGCCGTCGCTCGTGCGATAGGGGCGCCGCTCCGGCGAAAGTTGGCGCGCGTAGCCGCCGGCGTCCAGGGGGGGTTCGAACGTGAGCCCGCCCATATGGTCGCCGAGCACGAAGGCCACCATGGTTTCGAACATCGGGATGTCCACCCTGTCCCCGCGGCCAGTTCGGCCCCGGGCGAGGAGGCTGGCCAGGATCGCACCGACGGCCGTCTGCCCAACGATGCGGTCGGCCATCGCCGTGGGCACATAGCGTGGGATGCCGCCCGTCGCCCGGGCGATCAGATGGGGCAGCGTGGCGGCGCCCTGGATCAGGTCGTCGTAGGCAGGACGAGCCGCATACGGTCCGTCCTGCCCGAAACCGAAGAGGCCCGCGTACACGATGCGTGGGTTGATCGCCGATACGGCGTCGTAGTCGAGCCCCAGCCGCGCCATCGCCTGCGGGCGCACGTTGTACATGAGCACGTCGGCATCCGCGAGCAGCCGCTTGAGCGCCTGCGCGCCGGCGGGGTGCTTCAAGTCCAGCACGACGCTGCGCTTGTTGCGGTTGGTGTTCAGGAAAATCGGGCCCATGTCCTCGTGCCGGGCCGGGCCGATCTGGCGCACCAGGTCGCCGTGCGGCGACTCGACCTTGATCACGTCCGCGCCCATGTCGCCGAGCGCCTGCGAGGCGAAAGGTCCCATGAGCACCGACGTCATGTCGATGATCCTGATGCCGTGAAGAGGTCCCATGGGGCCGTGCGCTCCTGTTCGTGTCCTGCGGTTGCCCGGCGCGATCGGCCCAGACCACGCAGAGTATTCATGCTATTGGACAAACCATACATGGGGAAAACCATATCCCAGAGTGTTCACGTACAAGTACACTTCATTCATGACAAAGAACGTCGTCGCGGCTGGCGTGGCGTCCACGCCCGCGCGAGCGCTGGGAGTGCTGGCGCTGTGCTTCTTCTTCAATTTCGTCTCGCGCGGCATCGGCGACACCTACATGGTCTTCCTGCTGCCGCTGCAGGCCCAGTTCGGCTGGCAGCGCGCCCAGATGACGAGCGTGTATTCCACCTTGATGCTGGTCGCCGGACTGGCCTCGCCCGTCGCCGGCCTCGTGTTCGATCGCTTCGGGCCGCGCGTGCTGTACGCGGGGGGCGTGGCACTGCTCGCCGCCGGCTACCTCATCGCGAGCCAGGCCACGCAGCTCTGGCACTTCTATGTCGGCATCGGCATCTTCGTGGGCCTGGGCGGCGGCGCTGTGGGCATGGTGCCCGCCGCCGCCCTGCTCAGCTGGTGGTACCGCGGGCGCATGAGCAGCGCGATCGGGGTGGCCTACGCGGGCTTCGGCTGCGGCTCTCTCGTGATGGTGCCGCTGGCGCAGGCGCTCATCGAGGCCGGCGGCTGGCGCGAAGCCTACGCCTGGCTGGGCGTCGCGCTTCTTGTGCTGTGCTTCGCCGCGCTGTGGCTGCCTTGGCGCGCAATCACCGCGCCACGGCCGGCCCCCGAATTGCGGCCACATGGCAGTGGCGCGCCCCGCCCCCTGCGCGCGGCGTTCGCGCAGCGGCGCTTCTGGCTGCTCGTGCAGGTCATGTTCTTCACTGCCCTGGGCATGTACCTGGTGATCGTGCAGTCGGTGGTCTACCTCGTGGACGTGGGCTTCACACCGCTGCAGGCGGCCACGGCGTTCGGCGCCGCGGGCATGCTGTCCGTGGTGGGTGTGTCGATCTCGGGCTGGTTCTCGGACCGCTTCAGCCCGCGCAAGGCCGCGACGATCAGCTTCGTGGGCACCGCGTTGGGCGTCGCGATGCTGTACGCGCTGACCTACCGCGCGAGCGAAGCGCTCCTCATCGCCTACGTGCTGCTGTTCGGCGTCTGCCAGGGCGCGCGCGGCCCCGTCGTCGCAGGGCTGAGCGCGCGCATGTTTGCGGGGCCCGGTCAGGCCACCGTGTATGGCGCCATCTATGCGCTGATGTCGATCGGCACCGGCCTGGGAGCGCTGCTCTCTGGCGCCCTGCACGACTGGACGGGCGGCTACCGCACGGGATTCCTGCTTGCCCTGGTCGCGATCGCGTTCGCCGCCGCGCCGTTCTGGATGTCGGGCAACGCGCTCGTGCTCGATGACCGTGGACCCATTACCTAAACTACGCCACCAGTGCCACACCCGTGAACGTCAAACAAGCCGCCAACGTCCTCGACCTGCTCGAGTTCTTCGCCACGCACCGACGGCCCGCGAGCCTGGCCGAAATCGCCAAGCATTTCGAGTGGCCGCGCTCGAGCACCTTCAACCTGCTGGGCACCCTGGCGGGACGTGGCTACCTTTATGAGCCCAAGGCGCGTGGCGGCTACTACCCGACACCCCTCTGGTCGACGATGGTCCAGCAAATTGAAAACGCGGACCCCATCCCCCAGCAGCTTCACGGACTGCTGCAGGCGCTGGTCGAACAGACGGGCGAAACCGCGGTCCTCGCCGCGGCGAGCGGGGCCTGCGCGCTGTTCGTCGATTCCGTCGAGGCGCCGCACGCGATCCGCTACACCGCCAAACCGGGCAAGCTGATCCCCCTGCACGTCACCGCGACCGGCCGCGCGCTGCTGTCGCAGATGGCACCCACGGACCGCGCGTCCATCCTGCGCCGCGCGACTTTCGAGCGCTACACGCCCACCACGCTGATGAGCGTCGCGGCCGTGGAAAAGGAAATCAAGAAATCGCTGGAGCGCGGCTGGTTCGAAGGCAACGCCGAGTTCACCACCGACCTCGGCGGCGTCGCGGTGCCGCTCAAGATGCCCCACCGCCAATTCGCCGTGCTGGTGGCCGGCCCGATGTTCCGTGTCAAGGCGCGTTCGGCCGAGCTGGCGAAAATCATGACGCGCGAGATCGCGCGCCACCTCGCGAACAGCGACGTCAAAATCGCCGCTGGCTAAACTGAAGCCGGGAGGCCATCATGCCCACGAAACTCTTCACCAGCGGCCGCATCAGGAAGGCCGTGTACGACTCAGCGTCGCGACAGCTTGACCTGCACTGGGACAACAAGTCCGTCCTGGCCTACAAGCACGTTCCCGAAGAGGTGTACCGACGGCTGTGCGGCGCGCCCAACCCGGCGACTTACTGGGAGGACCGGATTGCCGAGGAATACCCAAAGGGCACGCCGATGAGTTCGGGCAAGGATCCCGACGGGGCGAAGAAGCTGAGCGACCTCTTCGGCGGCGGGGATGAGCCAGAAAATGGAACATAGACTTTACGAAAAGCCGCCTTTTCGTAAACGCTATGTTGGCCTCATCGGCAGCAGCGGCGGCGCGATCCCTCAGAGCGGCTCCAAAACGACCAGCTGAGGATCGTCGCCATGCAGGACGAGCAGCCGGCGCACGCGGTCCTGCCACAACGCGCGGAACTGCGCTTCTTGTTCGGGCGTCGCAGCGCCGGTCATGCACTGTTGCAGCAGCCCGCGCATCCGCGGATCGCCGGGGACCCGTTCCATTCGCACGGACACCGACACCGCCGCGCCGGTGTCGATCCGCGACAGGCGCGGGCCGATCAGCTTGGGCAGGCCGAACGCCAGGAGCCCTCGCCGGTCGAAGCGGCCCCCGATGCCGTGGAACCCACCCGCGCCGGCGGCGCCGGTGATCATGCCGATCACGCTGCCGATGACGCCGCTCACACCTTCGTCGGCGGGCTCGGGCATGTCGACGCGCACGCCGCCGCGTTCGGGCAGCGCGCCGGGATACAGCGCGGCCAACCCTGCGCGGGCCATCAGGAAGGCAGAGGCCACCGTCGGGCACGAGTGCCCGGCGAGCTTGACGACGTCTGCGTAGCTGTATTCGATGACACCGTCTTCGGCGGCGCCCAGGAAGCGGGCCAACGGATCGCGCACGGTGATGCGCGGCGCATCGGCGAAGAAATCGGGAAAGCGGGCGTTGCTGTTCATGGAATTGACCTCAGGCCCGGCGACGGGTTGCCACGCGTTTCGCGGCGTGGATGGGGATGACTGCGCTGGACGGCCGACCGGGGCGGCGTGGCGGCGGCACGATGTCGGCCAGCGTCGCGCCGTCCAGCTCGCGGAAGTACGCCACCAGCGCACGCCCGAACAGGCCCTTGAGCCCGCATGAGGCCGACATGGTGCAAGAGTTGGTGGTGTCGTCGAAACACTCGACGAGGCGGAAGTCGGTCTCGGCCCCGCGCACTACGTCACCGATGCGGATCTCGGATGGCGCCTTCACGAGCCGCACCCCGCCGCTGCGCCCGCGGATGGTCTCGAGCACCCCCTGGCGCGCCAGGTCGCTGACGATCTTCATCAGGTTGTTCTTCGAGATTTCCTGCGCCTGCGCCACTTCGGCGATCGTGATCAGGCGGCCGGGGTTCGCGGCGCAGTGCATCAGCACGCGCAAAGTGTGATCGGTGTATTCGGCAAGCCGCATGCAGCATCTCCGGAAGGGGCGCCATCGGGTTGCGCCGAAGGCAGCGTTGATATAAGATTCATTCTACATGAATGTTAAGACCGCCACGGGCCATCCCACCATCTCAATCCCCATCCCTGTCCCCGTTTCCACCCCATCCGCTGCGCCGCCCGCTGTGCCCGAGGGCATCCCGCTCCTGCGACTTGGCTTCCGGCCTTTCTACCTGCTGGCTGCCCTGTTCGCGGCGCTGGCCGTTCCCTTGTGGGCGGCAATGCTGCTCGGGTACGTCCAGATCGACCTGGCGGTGCCGCCTTTGCTGTGGCATGCGCATGAACTTCTCTACGGCTTCGCGACAGCGGTCGTCATCGGCTTCCTGCTGACCGCGGGCAAGGCCTGGACCGGGCTGGAGACACCGCGGGGCGCCGCGCTCGGCGCACTCGCGCTCCTGTGGGTTGCCGCGCGCCTGTCGGCGCTGGGCTCGCCCTACCTCGTGTACGCGCTGCTGGACATCGCGTTGCTGCCGCTGGTCGCGGGGATCTTCTGGCGGGTACTGTGGCGCGCCGGCAATCGCCGCAACCTGCCGCTGGCCGGCGTGCTCGGCGCGCTGGCGGCGGCGAACATCGTCTTTCACCTGGCGGTGCTGAGCATCGTCGATGTATCCCCGGTGCGCGCGCTGTACGCCGCGCTGGCGCTGATCGTGGTCATCGAATGCGTGATCGCCGGGCGCGTCATCCCCGCGTTCACGGCCAACGCGACGCCCGGGCTGACGATCACGGCGCGGCCGCGGCTGACGCAGGCCGCGCTGGCAACGGTCGTCGCCGCGCTGGCGCTGTGGGTGCTCGGCGCGCCGGCGGCCCTCACCGCGGCAGCGCTCGCCGCCGCCGCGGCGCTGCAGTTGCTGCGGCAGTGGCACTGGCGGCCGTTCGTGACCCGGGCCCGGCCGATCCTGTGGATCCTGCACCTGTCCCATGCGTGGCTGCCGGTCGGTTTCCTGTTGCTCGCGGGCGCACAAATGGGCTGGGCGCCCGTGTCGGCAGGCGTGCACGCCCTGGCCGTTGGCGCGACCGGCGGGCTGATCATCGGCATGCTCACGCGGACCGCGCGTGGGCACACCGGCAGGCCGCTGCAGGTCTCGCGCCTGGAAGTGACTGCCTATGTGCTGGTGCTCGGCGCGGCCGTGTGCCGCGCCATCCTGCCGCTGGTGGTGCCCCAGCTTTTCCTCCATTTGGTGGCCGCTGCGGCGACGGCCTGGAGCGCGGCCTTCCTGATCTACCTGTTCATCTACACGCCATGGCTCACGAGCACGCGGCTGGACGGCAAGGATGGTTGAGTGGGACCCGCGTTCCGCCGAGGTACAGGCGGACCAGATCAAGGCTTATGACGCGATGCGCCGCCGCTGCCCCGTGGCGCACAGCGACTACCTGCACTCGTCCCTCTGGCGCCACGCGGACGTGGTGCGCGTGCTGCACGACCCGGCGACATTCAGCAGCCAGGTGTCCACTCACCTGAACGTGCCCAACGGCATGGACCCGCCGCAGCACATTGCTTATCGCCGCCTGATCGAGCCGTATTTCGGCGCGCAGGCGCTCGCCACGTTCGAGCCTGAGTGCCGGCGCATGGCCCGCGAGATGGTCGCCGCCCTGCCGGCTTGCGGCGAGGTGGAGTGGATGGAGGATTTCGCGCGCGACAGCGCGCTGCGAATGCTGTGCGCCTTCATGGGCTGGCCGGCCGCGCTGCACGGACCGCTGCGCGACTGGGTCCGCAAGAACCACGCGGCCACGCTGGCCCAGGACCGCGCCGCCATGGCCGACATCGCGTTCGAGTTCGACGGCCACATCCGCGCGCAACTCGCGCTGCGCCGCTCGGACGGGCTGGCCGGCGCCGACGTGACTACGCGGCTGGCCAAGGAGCGCATCGACGACAAGCCGCTGACGGATGCGGAGATCGTCAGCATCGTGCGCAACTGGACGGTCGGGGAGCTCTCGACGATGTCCGCCTGCGTCGGCATCCTGGCCGGATACCTCGCGTCCCGCCCCGCACTGCTCGCATCGTTGCGCGACGAGCCGGCCGGCCTGCCCGCGGCCATCGACGAAATCCTGCGCATCGACGCGCCGCTGATAGCCAACCGGCGGGTCGTGCGTCAGCCGGTGGAGATCGGCGGCACGCGCTTTGCGCCGGGTGACCGGCTGTCGCTCATCTGGGCATCGGCAAATCGCGACGAGGCGGTGTTCGGCGACCCCGACGAGTTCCGGCCCGAGCGCGACCCGTCGCTGAACCTGCTGTATGGCGCCGGCATCCACGTGTGCCCCGGCGCACCGCTGGCGCGGCTGCAGCTGCGAATCGTCATGGAGGCGGTGCTGGAGCAGGTCAAGTCGCTGGAGCTCGTGCCTGGGAAAGCGCCGATCAGGGCGCTCTATCCCACGGGCGGATATTCGTCGCTGCCGCTGCGCATAGAGCGCGCGTAATTACCGCGCCGGCGGCGCTACGGCGCACCGGCCAGCGCGAGGAAGGCGCCCAACGTCGCTTCGATGCCCCTAACGGCCGCGAGCGTCGCAGCGTCGGGCGCGCGGCTCAGGTCCACCACCGCCACGCCCAGGCCCCGGTCGGTTTCGAGGTGGAGCTGCGTCACGTTAAGGCCTGCATCCGCCAGCACGCCGTTGAGGTGCGACATCACACCCGGCTGGTCGCGGTGCAGGTGCACCAGTCGCGAGGCGCCGCGCATCGCCCCGGCTCCGACCTCGGGCAGGTTGACGCTGCCGCGCACCGCGCCCAGCATCATGTAATCGCGCAGCTTCTCCGAAACTTCCACGCCGAGGTTGCGCTGCGCCTCGATCGTCGAGCCTCCGACGTGCGGTGTGAGGATCACGTTGTCCAGGTCGCGCAACGGCGATTCGAACTCCTGGTCGCGCCCGGCCGGCTCCGAGGGGAACACGTCGATGGCCGCGCCGCGCAAGTGGCCGTCCTTCAGCGCGGCATGCAGGGCTGCAATATCGACCGCATGGCCGCGCGCCAGGTTGATCAGCACGGCGCCGGGCTTCATCTGCGCCATCCGCTGCGCGTCGATCAGGTTGCGGGTCTGCGGCGTCTGCGGTACGTGCAGCGTCACCACGTCGGCTTCCTCCAGCAGCGCCTGCAGGCTGGCTGCCGGCCCAGCGTTGCCCAGCGGCAGCCGCGCCTCCACGTCGTGGAAGATCACCCGCATGCCGATGGCCTCGGCGAGCAGGCCGGTCTGCGTGCCGATCTTGCCGTAGCCGACGATGCCCAGCGTCTTGCCCCGGATCTCGTTCGATCCGGCCGAGTCTTTCAGCCACTGCCCCCGCCGCGCCGCGGCGTGCCGCTCCGGCACCCGCCGCAGCAGGTGGATCGCGTGGCCGATCACCAGTTCGGCGACGGAGCGCGTGTTGGAGAACGGGCCGTTGAAGACGGCGATGCCCCGCTCGGCGGCCGCCTTCAGGTCGATGTTGTTGGTGCCGGTGCAATAAGCGCCGACGGCGCGCAGCCGCGGTGCGAGCGCGAACGCTTCGGCGTCGAGCACGGTGCGCGAACGCACGCCGAGCACGTGCGCGTCGGCCAGCAGCGATTTGAGCTCGGTCGGCGCGGGCGCGTGGCGCAGCCGCACGATCTCGGCGCGCGGAATGTCATGGAGCACGCCATCGGCGCTGGCGTGAACGTCTTCGAGCAGCAGAATATTCAAGGGGTCGAACCTGTTGTTGGATGGAATGAAACCTGGGCCGTCACAGGCCCAGTGAGAGCAAAGCGACATCAGACATGCGCGAGCGGTCCCACGGCGGATCGAAAACGAGATCGACCGTCACCTCTTGCACGCTGTCGAGCGCCAGGATCTTCTCGGCCACTTCATTGCCCAGCGCGTCGCCCATGCCGCAGCCGGGCGCCGTGAGCGTGAGCTGGATCGTGACGTTGGAGCGGCCATTGCCGGCCGGCACGATGTCGATGCCGTAGATCAGCCCCAGCTCCACGATGTCGATGGGGATCTCCGGGTCGTAGCAGGTCTTGAGCACTTCGCGAACCTGGGTCGGCAGGTCGACGGGCTCGCCTTCGGGCGTGACAGAAGCGGCCGGCGTGGGCACCGGCTTGCCGATGGCGTCGGCATCGGCGCCCTTGAGCCGCACCAGCTGGCCCTCGACGTGCAATGTGAAGTTGGAGCCGAGCGCCTGCGTGATCTCCGCGAGCGTGCCGGGAGGCAGCTCGAACGACGTGCCATGCGGGATCAGCTCGACCTGCACCGGCCGGCGCACGATCACCGATTCGCGCGAATGCCTCACGGTTCCACCTCGACGGTCTCGCCGATCGCATGCATCAGCGCGTGCCAACCGAGCAGCGCGCACTTGATCCGGCTCGGGTAGCGGCTGACGCCCGCCAGGCTGACCAGCTTGCCCAGCTGCGCGCCTTCGGGTTCGGTTTTCCCGGTGAGCACCGCGCGGAACCGCTGCTGCAGCGCGCGCGCGGTTTCAATGTCGCGGCCGAGCACGGCCTCCGTCATCATTGAGGTTGACGCAATGCAGATGGCGCAGCCCTGCCCGTGGAAGGCGATGTCGGCGATGCGCCCATCTTCAAGCCGCAGTTGCACATCGACGTCGTCCCCGCATTGCGGGTTGTGCCCGCGCGCCTCGTGTGTCGGCGCGGCCAGCGTGCCGAAGTGCCGCGGCGCGCGCTTGTGTTCGACCACCATCTCCTGGTAGAGCTGCTCGGCGGCACTCATCGCAGCACCTCCAGCGCGTGTGCGACGCCCGCCACCAGCCGCTCGACCTCGTCATGCGTGTTGTAGACGCCGAACGACGCGCGCGTGGTCGGCCCCAGGCCCAGGTGATCCAGCAGCGGCTGCGCGCAATGATGGCCGGTGCGCACCGCAATGCCACGTTCGTCCAGCAGCGTGCCCAGATCGTGCGGATGCGCGCCATGGGCCACGAATGAGACGATGGCCGATTGCTCCGCGTGCGTAGCGAGCACCGTCACGCCCTCCAGCGCGGACAGCCCAGCCACCGCGTGGGCCCGCAGCGCGCGCAGGTGAACGTCGATCGCCTCGCGGCCGATGCCGTCGACGAACGCCGCTGCCGCGGCCATGCCCACGGCGCCGGCCACGTTGGGCGTGCCGCCTTCGAGCCGGGCCGGCAACTCGGCGAAGCTCGCCTCCTGCTCGGTGACCCAGGTCACCATGTCGCCGCCCAGGCGCAGCGGCGCCAGACGGTCGAGCGATTTGCGCGATCCCGCCAGCGCGCCGATGCCCATCGGCCCGTACATCTTGTGGCCCGAGAACGCCATGAAGTCGCAGGCCAGTGCTGCAAGCCGCGGCATCTCGTGCGCCGCGGCCTGTGCGGCGTCGAGCACCGTGAGCGCGCCGGCTTCGCGGGCGAGGGCCAGCAGATCCTCGTAGGGCGGGCGCTCGCCGGTCGCGTTGGCGCAGGCCGTCACCGCGAACACCATCGTGCGCGGCGTGAGCAGCGGCGCCAGGTCGTCGGCGTGCAACCGGCCTTGCGCGTCGGGGCGCAGGATGCGCAGCGTCGCGCCGCTGCGGCGCGCGGCCAGTTGCCAGGGCACCAGGTTCGCGTGGTGCTCCAGCCCGCTCACGATGATCTCGTCGCGCGGGCGCAGGTATGAGGGGCCGCCGGCGCGATCCGACAAGCCGTGCGCGACGAGGTTGAGTGCTTCGGTGGTGCCGGACGTGAAGATCAGCTCGTGCGAGGCGCCCGCGCCGATAAATCGCTTGAGGTCTTCCCGCGCGCGCTCGTAAGCATCCGTGGCGCGCTGGCTGAGCGTGTGCACGCCCCGGTGGATGTTGGCGCGGCTCGTGGTTTCGAACTCGCGCATGGCGTCCATCACTGCCTGCGGCATGTGCGTGGTGGCGGCGTTATCCAGATAGGCTAGCGCCGCGCCGTTGACCTCTTGCACCAGGCCCGGGAATGTTCCCGGCAGTGTCTTGGTCTGCAGCAGGTCACCCATGGTCTTGCTCCTTCGTGCCGCCCGCGAGATGCGCCGCGATCGCCTGCGCCAGGCGTGTGGCCAGGCCCGAAGTCTCCAGCGCGTCGGCGTCGCCCAGCGCGCGCGCGAACACTGCGGCGCCCATGCCCATCGCGATCATGGCCTTGGCGTCGGCTTCAGCGATGCCGCGCTGGCGCGCATAGAACAGCGCGTCTTCGGGCAAGGCGCCCCAGGTGGCGCCGTGCGCCGCCTGCACCTGGTCGTGATGGATTTCAAGGTGCGGCCGCAGCACCACCCTTGGCTGGCCGCGCGTGGGCACACCGGCCAGGCGCTGCCGCGCATTCGCGTCGTCGGCGCCCGGTGCGATCGTGGTGTGCGCATTCGCGACGAGCTTGGCCGAGCCGCTGCCCAGCGCGAGCACGTCGATGCCGCTGGTCGTATCGCGCGCGCCGTGGTGCACGCACACCTGGTGGTCGATGCAGGCGTCTGCCGCCAGCAGCACGCCGCCCGTGCGCGCCCGCGCCTGCGGGTGGTCGAGGTCGAGCACGGTGCGCTGGAGGTGATAGCCACTGCCACCGGCCAGCAAGGCCTGTTCGTAGACCGCGCCGGCTTGCAGCCGCACATGGACATGGTGCGCCAGCTGGTCCTGCGCGCGCGGAAGCGCCACGCGCAGGTGCCGCAGCGATGCATCTTCGCCGGCCATCACATGCACCTGCAGGTTCTGTACATGGGCGGACGGCGCGGCTGCGCCATCGGCCTCGTGCGTCTCGAGCAGCACGCAGCGCGCGCCCGGCTCGAGCTCGATCACGAGCAACGGCGCCTCGATGGCATCGCCCGGGCGCTGCCGCACGCGCAGGCACAGCTCCCCGCCATCGGGCAGAGGCCGCACGCGCAGCCGCAAGCCCTGGCGCAGCAACGCGCGATGGGCCCACGCAAACGGCGCCGCCGCGTCGTCGCCCGCCGGCGGCAGGCCGGCAAGCAGCTCGCGGCGCTGCGCCGGGTTGGCGGCGTCCAGCCAGCGTGCGTCAAGCGCCGTCGCCGCGGATGCGGGCACCGCGGCCAGATCCCATCCGCGCGGCGCGGGCGCGGGGTCGGGCGGCAAGGGGTCACGCTCGCCCAGCCACAGCGCGGCATCGGGCGGCGGCAGGTGCCGGAACGCCTCAGCGTTGCGGGGAATCCATCCGTGCGCGGCCAGGTGGCTGCGCGCGGCAAGTGCATCAGCGCGGGCGTCGTTCATGCTCAGCCCTCCACGGCTTCGGGCGAGCGCACAAAGCCCATGCGCGCGATCTCGCGCGCCAGCGCAATGTCGCCCTGCTCCGCGATGCATCCCTGGTCCAGCCGCAACACGGTGTCGGGCTCCAGCGTCTCGATCAGTTGCAGGTAGTGCGACACCACCAGGAAAGCCGTGCCCTGGGCGCGCAGCTGCGCAATGAGCGGGGCGAGCGCGCGCAGGCCGTCGACGTCCATGCCCGAGTCGATCTCGTCGAGGATCGCGAGCCGGGGCTTCAGGAGCGCCAGCTGCAGCAGCTCGTTGCGCTTGCGCTCGCCGCCGGAGAAGCCGTCGTTGACGGGTCGGTTCAGCATGGCCTCGGGCAGGCCGAGCTGCGCGGCGGCGCCCCGCGCCTCGCCCAGGAAGTCGAATGCGTCCAGCGGCACTTCTCCGCGCGCCTCGCGCACCGCGTTGACTGCCGTGCGAATGAACAGATTGTTCTTGACGCCTGCGATATCGGGCGGTGCCTGGAACGACATGAAGAGTCCGGCGCGCGCACGCTCCTCGACGTTCATCGCAAGCAGGTCGTGCCCCGCCAGTTTCGCGTGGCCACCCGTGACGCGATAGCGCGGGTGACCCGCCAGCGCCAGGCCGAGCGTGCTCTTGCCGCTGCCGTTGGCACCCATCAGTACCGCGAGGTGGCCGCGAGGGATATCCAGCGAGACCGAGGACAGCACTTCGCGGTCGCCGACTTCCACGGCGAGGTCTTGCACGGACAGCAGGTTTTCAGTGGTTTTCATCGTCATTCCTTCTTGCATCCTTCAGCCCACGGCGCCTTCGAGCGACACGGCGAGTAGCGCCTTCGCTTCCAGGGCGAATTCCATCGGCAATTCCTCAAGCACCGCCTGGCAGAACCCGCCCACGATCAGGCTGGTCGCTTCGTCGGGCGCGATGCCGCGCTGGCGGCAATAGAAGAGGCGCTCTTCGGATATCCGCGTGGTGGTGGCCTCGTGCTCGACGACCGCGTCGTCGCGTGCCGCCTCCACGTACGGGAAGGTGTGGGCGCCGCAGTTGGGGCCGATCAGCAGCGAATCGCATTGCGTGTGGTTGCGCGCGCCTGCCGCCGTGGGCGCCATCTTGACGAGGCCGCGATAGCTGTTGTGGGCGTGGCCGGCGCTGATGCCTTTGGAGACGATGCGGCTGGTCGTGTTGCGCCCCAGGTGGATCATCTTGGTGCCGGTGTCGGCCTGCTGGAAATGGTTGGCCACGGCGATGGAATGGAACTCGCCGTTCGATTCGTCGCCCCGCAGCACCACGCTCGGGTACTTCCACGTGATCGCCGAGCCGGTCTCGATCTGGGTCCAGGCGATGCGCGAGCGCCTGCCCGCCGCGAGGCCGCGCTTGGTCACGAAGTTGTAGATGCCGCCGCGGCCGTTTTCGTCGCCGGGGTACCAGTTCTGCACCGTCGAATACTTGATCGACGCGTCGTCATGCGCCACCAGCTCGACCACGGCTGCATGCAACTGGTGCTCGTCGCGCTGCGGCGCCGTGCAGCCCTCGAGGTAGCTGACGTGGCTGCCCGCTTCGGCGATGATCAGCGTGCGCTCGAACTGGCCGGTGTTGCGCGCATTGATGCGGAAGTAGGAGGAGAGCTCCATCGGGCAGCGAACACCTGCCGGGATGTACACGAACGAGCCGTCGGAGAAGACCGCGGAGTTCAGCGCCGCATAGAAGTTGTCGCCCGGCGGCACCACGGTGCCGAGGTAGCGCTCGATCAGCGCCGGGTGGTGCTCGACCGCGTGAGAGAACGAGCAGAAGATGACGCCGACCTTGGCCAGCTGCTCGCGGAAGGTCGTGCCCACGGAGACACTGTCGAACACCGCGTCGACGGCCACGCCGGCGAGCCGGGCGCGCTCGTGCAGCGGCACGTTCAGCTTCTCGTAGGTTTCCAGCAGCTTCGGGTCGACGTCGGCAAGGCTCTTCGGGCCGTCCTTGAGCGACTTGGGCGCCGAGTAGTAGGACAGCGCCTGGAAGTCGACCGGTTCCATCCGCAACTGCGCCCAGTTCGGCGGGGCCATCGCGAGCCAGCGCTGGTACGCGGCCAGGCGCCAGCGCAACAGGAATTCGGGCTCCCGCTTCTTGCGTGAAATTGCGCGGATGGTCTCCTCGTCGAGCCCCGGCGGCAGCGAGTCGGACTCCACGTCCGTGACGAAGCCGTGGCGATAAGACTGGTCGAGCGCCCGCGCGAGCGGCTCCTGTTGTTCAGTGTGTGCCATGTAGGGATACTGTGAGCTAATAGATGCATCATAAATGAATCTTTAGCCGTGAGCGACATAGCCGCGCCAGCTGCGCGGGTTTACTTCGCCCGGCGCGCCGCGGGTCAGCCCTTCCCCAGCGGCGGACGGCCGAACAGGCTGGATGCATTGCTCACCGGTCCGAGTTCGGCGGCCGCTGCCAGCAATGCGGGAGCCAGCTCGTGCATGCGCGCATTGCCAAGCCTCGCGCGCGGGCCGGCAATGCTGATGACGCCGATGGCCTCCTTGCGGCGAAACACCGGCGCGGCCATGGCGGCCATGCCAGGGGCGAACACTTCGTCGATCATCGCGTAACCGCGCACCCGTGCTGCGTGCAGGAAGCCCAGGAGGGCCTTGATCGTGGTCGGGGCCTTGGGGCCGTACTCCGCCGGCGCGCCGAAACCCTGGCGTGAGACGAGTTCCAGTGCGCGTTCGTCGGTGAGCGTCATCAGCCAGGCATGTCCCGAAGCCGTGCACGACAGCCGCGCATCCATGCCCATGTCGGGGTCATAGCGCAGCCCCGTCTGCCGCGTGCCCTGCGCCTTGGCGACCCAGGTGAGGCGATCTTCGTCCACGATGGACAGGCGCACCAGCTCGCCCGATGTCTGCGCGAGGCGCTCGAGCAGCGGCTCGGCGATGTCAACGATGCCGGCGCTGCTGAGGAAGCCCAGGCCCAGCGAAACCATCTTGGTCGTCAGCACATAGTCGCCCTGCTTGCGCGCCTGGCGCACATAACCGCGGCGCTGCAGTTCGCCGAGCAGGCGGTGGCAAGCGCTGAGCGGAATATCCAGTTCCGATGCGATCAGGGAAATCGGCAGGCCCTGCGGGTGCTGTGTCAGGTGCTCCAGCACGGAGAGGCCGCGGTCGAGGGCAATGCTCATATCCTATATTGTGAAAGAAGTTTCCAATGTGGAAAGTCTTTCTCTCCACCGCCGAAGAATCGGCAGCATGACCACAACCGTCTACGTCCTGAACGGCCCCAACCTGAACCTGTTGGGCCTGCGCGAGCCGCACCTGTACGGCAGCACCACGCTGGCCGAAGTGGAGCAACTGTGCAGCCGGGTGGCGGGCGAACTAGGACTGGAATGCGACTTCCGCCAGACCAACCACGAGGGCGTGATGGTGGACTGGGTACAGGAGGCGCGCGAGAAGGCCGCCGCTGTCGTCATCAACCCGGCGGGCCTGTCGTTCCGCTCTATCCCTCTGCTGGACGCGCTCAAGACACTCGATCAGCCCATCGCCGAGGTGCACATCACCAACATCCACCGTCGCGACCCGCTCTACCAGCACTCGTTGGTGTCGCTGGCCGCAACGGGGGTAATCTGCGGCTTCGGCGCGTTCGGCTACGAGCTGGCGATCCGGGCCCTGGCGCAGCGCCTGGCCGCTCCTGCGCCGGCCCACTGATTTCCCGGCCGTACTACCATCACGACAAACAGGAGACAACCATGAACCATTCCATTGATCGTCGCACGCTGCTGGGCGCGGGGGCCCTGCTCTCGGCCGGAGCCATCCTGCCGGCCTGGGCCCAGACGCCGCCCACGCTGCGCTTTGCCGCCGTCTTCTCCGACAAGGACATCCGGGCCGACATGATGAAGATGTTCGCCAAGGAGGTCGAGGCCGACTTCAAGGTGGAGATGTTCCTCAACTCCACGCTGTTCCGGCAAGGCACCGAACTGGTCGCCCTGCAGCGCGACAACCTGGAGATGGGCAACATCGCGCCGCAGGACATCTCCAAGCAGGTGCCGGCGTGGTCGCTGCTCACCTCGGCTTACCTGTTCCGCGACGCCAACCACCTGAGCAACTTCTTCGCGAGCGACCTCGGCGCACAGATGAAGAAGATGGTGGAAGACCAGGTGAAGGTGAAGATCCTGGGCCCGACCTTCTTCGGCACGCGCCACGTCGGCCTGAAATCCAAGAAGAAGATCAACGTGCCCGCCGACCTGGCCGGCGTGAAGCTGCGCATGCCGCCCGGCGAAACCTGGCAGATGCTGGGCAAATCACTCGGTGCCAACCCGACGCCGATGGCCTATGCCGAGACCTACACCGGCCTGCAGACGGGCGCCATCGACGGCCAGGACAATCCGCTGCCCAACGTGCAGAACATGAAGTTCTACGAGGTGATGTCGCAGATCGTGCTGACATCTCACCTGGTGGCCTTCGACCTGCTCACCGTGAACATGAAGACCTGGCAGGGCATGACGCCGGCCAAGCAGCGCGCCTTCCAGGCCGCCGCCGACAAGGCGATCGCATGGAGCGCGGCCGAGCACGGCAAGCGCGAGGCCGAACTGGCCGAAACCTTCCGCAAGCAGGGCCTGGACGTGTATGTGCCCAACGTCAGTGCCTTCCGCGAGTACGCGCAGAAGGTCTACCTGGCCTCCGACGACGCCAAGACCTGGCCGCCCGGAATGCTCGACAAGATCAACGCGATGAAATGAAACACCCCCGAAACGCCTTCGGCCCATTTCAGGCGGCCATGCACCGCTTCGCCGAAGGCGTTGCGGCGGCATTGCTCGCGGTGATCTTCGTCGCCTTCATCGTGCAGATCACCTTGCGCTACGTGTTCAACTGGCCGGTGGGCTGGACCAGCGAGCTGTCGCTGGCGGCCTGGCTGTGGCTGGTGCTCTGGGGCGCGGCGTTCGTCCTGAAGGACGAGGAAGAGATCCGCATCGACCTGATCTCGGGCCATGCGAACCGCCGCGTGCGCCGTGCCATCGGCGCCATCGGCGCGGTGAGCGTCATCGTGCTTTTCGGGATGTCGTTGCCGGCATCCTGGTCCTACGTGACCTTCATGAAAGTCGAGAAGAGCTCGTACCTCGGAATCCGCATGGACATCATGTACTCGATCTACCTGGTCTTCGCCGTGGCCGTCATCGGGCGCGGCATTCGCCAACTGGTACGCGGCCCCGCGGCGGCGCCTGCGGCCGGTGACGCGGCCCTTCCCCCCTCCGCGTTGTGAATTTCACCAGCCCCTTCTCGCTGGCGCTCTACGCCATCGTGGCGCTCAGCCTGCTCGGCGTTCCCGTCGGGCACGCGATGATCGGCGGCTCCGTGTTGTACCTGTACCTCAAGGGCATGGACATGGGCGCCGCCGCGGAGCAGCTCCTCAACGGCACCTACTCCAGCTTCCTGCTGCTGGCGATTCCCTTGTTCATCCTGGCGGCCAGCATCATGAGCACCGGCAGCATCATGGACAGGCTGCTGCGCTTCTGCAACGCCATCGTCGGCAGATTCCCCGGCGGCCTCGCGCAAGTCAACGTGCTCCAAAGCGTGGTGTTCGCCAGCATGTCGGGCTCCGCCCTGGCGGACGCTGCCGGCTCGGGCAAGGTGATGCAGGTGATGATGACGCGGGAGGGCAAGTACACGCCCGGCTTCGCCGCCGCGCTCAGCGCCGTCTCCTCCGTGATCGGTCCCATCCTGCCGCCTTCCATCCCGATGGTGCTGTACGCGCTGGTCTCGGGCACCTCCATCGGCTACCTGTTCATCGCCGGCGTGTTGCCCGGGCTGCTGCTGGGCGCAGTGCAGATGGCATTGATCTACTTTTTGGCCAAGCGCCGCGGCTTCCCCGTGGAGGAGCCGGTCGCGCTGCGCCACATGCCCAAGATCACGCTCGAGGCTTTTCCCGCGCTCATGCTGCCCGTCATCCTGATGGGCTGCCTGTACAGCGGCGTGACCACACCCACGGAGGCAGCAGGCATCGCAGCCGCCTACGCGCTGTTGATCTCCGCCGGGCTGTACCGCAGCATGGGCTGGGGCGACCTGTACGACTCGCTTCTCACCAGCGCGCGCCTGTCCATCTCCATCGGCATGCTGATCGCCGGGGCGCTGGTGTTCAACTACGTGGTTACGTCGGAGAACATCCCCGCCACCCTCAGCGTCGCAATGAAGGGCTGGGACTTCTCCCCCATGGGCTTCCTGTTGCTGGTCAACCTGATCCTGCTGGTGCTGGGCGCGTTCCTCGAGGGCTCGACCATCATCCTGATCATCCTGCCCGTGCTGCTGCCCACGGCGACGGCGCTGGGCATCGATCCCGTGCACTTCGGCGTGGTCGCGGTGCTCAACATCATGATCGGCCTGGTGACGCCCCCCTACGGGCTATTGCTGTTCATGATGACGCGAATCGCCGGGATCTCGCTGGTGGAGCTGCTGCGCGAGGCGTGGCCCTTCATCGTCGTGATGATCGGCGCCCTCGCGTTGGTGACGGTGTGGCCGGGCATGGTGCTGTGGCTGCCGAGGCTGGCGGGATACACGGGATGAACGCGACCTGCGTTGCGTCGTGCTGATGGACATCGACGCACCTCAGGCACAGCAAGCCGCGCGGGTGGTGCCCGCTGGAGCCTCGTACTCGTCATGTCGGCGCCACCAGATGCCTGTCTCGTTGCGCCCCTTGGGCGCGCGGTCGAGCCACTGGTAGGCGCCCCACAGCACGTCGAGGCCACGCGAATAGGTGGAGTAGGTGTGGTAGAGGGCGCCGCCCTCGCGCACGAACGCACTCATGCCCGGCCGCTCGCGCGTGTAGGTGGCCACGTCGGTGCCGGTCGTGGCCGCGATCTGCGCGACCGGCCCCTCGCCTTCTTTCGTGAGCGAGTCGCCGATGCCGCGCAGGGTCCACGCGGGCTCACGCCGGTAGTTGTATTCAACGGTGCCATCGCGCTGCTGCTGCTCGGTGAGCGAGACGTTGAAATCGTAGTTGAAGCCGCCGCCGAGCGAGGACGCCCAGGGAAAGGTCCAGCCCATGCGGCGCTTGAACGCCTGCAGCTTCGCGAGCGGCGCGCGCGAGACGGCGCACAGCTGCACGTCATGGTGGGCCAGGTGCACCGCGAAGCCATTGAAGCCATCCGCGATCATCGAGCAGGAGGGACAGCCCGCCTCGTAGTCGGGCCCGAACATGAAGTGGTAGACCAGCAGCTGCGAGCGTCCCTGGAAGAGGTCGCCCAGCGAAGCGCGGCCTTCGTCGGTGTCGAAGCCGTAGTCCTTGTCCACCCGCACCCGCGGCAGCTGTTGACGCTGCCGCGCCAGCTCGTCGCTGCGGCGCGTGTGTTCCTTCTCCGCAGCCAGCAGCGCAAGCCGCGCGGCCATCCATTCCTTGCGTGATCCAGTCCTGTGTTCAGTCATCGCTCACTCCTTTCAGTGGTTTGTCGATCGAGCGCGGACTTATAGTAGGAACGATCATGCCAAGGGTGAGAGTGACAAGTGTGGCGCGATATTGGGCGACATGGCGATGGACTCGCTGATCACGGCGGCGGCGCGCGCACTCGCGGCCGGTGACGTCCTCGGTGCACTCAACCGCGTCGCCCTGCGCGGTGACGCGCCTGCGCTCGCGCTTCGCGGTATCGCGATGGCGCGGCTCGGCGATTTCGCTCGCGCGAAAGATTTGCTCGATCGTGCCGGCCGCGCCTTCGGCGCGAAAGAAGCCGTGGCCCGGGCGCGCTGCGTGGTGGCGCAGGCTGAGATCGCGCTCGTCTCGCGAGATCTCGGCTGGCCCGCGAAGGAACTGGCCAGCGCGCGCGCCACGCTGGCCGCCCATGGGGACAATGCCAACGCGGCCCACGCGGGGCATTTGCAGGCGCGGCGCCTGTTGCTCATCGGGCAGTTGCGCGAAGCAGAGCAGACGCTGGCCGGACTCGACGCGACGCCCTTGCCACCGGCAGGCAAGGCGGCTCACGCGCTGGTGGTAGCGGGCATCGCGGTGCGCCGCCTGCACACGAAGGCGGCGCGCCGCGCACTCGCCGATGCGCAACATGCCGCGCGCGATGCAGGCATCCCGGAGTTGGCCGCAGAGGTTCAAAGCGCATCACGTGTCCTCGATGTGCCTGCTGCACGTCTGATCGCGCACGGAACTGAAAGGCCTTTGTCGCTTGAAGAAGTGGAGGCACTTCTCGTCTCGAAGGCCTTCGTCGTGGACGCCTGCCGCAACGCCGTGCGGCAGGCAGGCGCCTGCGTGCCGCTGGCCAGCCGGCCTGTGCTGTTTGCACTGGCACGTGCGCTCGCCGAAGCCTGGCCCGCCGACGTGGCGCGCGACACGCTGGTCGCGCGGGCCTTTCGCGGCAAGCAAGCAGACGAGTCGTACCGCGCCCGGCTGCGCGTCGAGATAGGGCGGCTTCGGAAATTGCTCAAGCCGCTGGCCGGTGTGATCGCGACCCAGCACGGCTTCGTTCTGAAGCCTCATCGCGCCGCCGAGGTGGTCGTCCTGGCGCGGCCCACCGATGATGAGCACGGCGAAGTGCTCGCTTTCCTCGCCGATGGTGAATCATGGTCGAGCTCGTCCCTCGCGCTGGCCCTGGGCGCGAGCCAGCGCACGGTGCAGCGCGCGCTGGAAACGCTCACGGCTGCCGGCAAGGTGCAGTGGGTCGGCCATGCGCGGGCACGCCGCTGGATGACGGCGCAAGCCGTTCCGGGATTCACGACAAGCTTGTTACTCCCCACGACGCTGCCCGGTGAGTAGGATGAAGCCATGAAGAAACAGACAGCCGAGATCGTGCGGGAGTACGGCCCCTTCCCGGGCGTCGACAAGGTTGCCGGCGTCACGTATGACGGCACGCAGGTGTGGTTCGCCTCCGGCGACAAGCTCAATGCGCTCGACCCGGACAGCGGCAACACGGTGCGCTCCATCGACGTCGCCGCGCATGCAGGCACGGCTTTCGACGGCCGCCACCTTTTCCAGATCGCCGAGGACCGCATCCAGAGAATCGACCCAGCCTCGGGCCGCGTGCTCGGCACGATTCCCGCACCCGCCGGTGGCGGCGACTCGGGGCTCGCGTGGGCCGAGGGCTCGTTGTGGGTCGGCCATTATCGGGAGCGCAAGATCCACCAGATCGACCCGGAAACCGGCGCCGTGCTTCGCAGCATCGAGTCCGACCGCTTCGTCACCGGCGTGAGCTGGGTCGACGGCGAGCTGTGGCACGCCACCTGGGAAGGCGATGAGAGCGAGTTGCGGCGGATCGATCCGCGAACCGGCGAGGTGCTGGAAGCGCTGGAGATGCCCGCGGGCGTGAACATTTCGGGACTCGAGTCGGATGGCGCCAATCGCTTTTTCTGCGGCGGCGGCCCCACCGGCAAGGTCAGGGCCGTGCGCCGGCCGCAGCGGCGCGCTAAAGCTGCGTAAGCGGGCTCTTACACCCAGGTAGGCGCCGGACGGCTTGGCTTCATCGGCTGGCTGCGTACGCTCTACTTCTTTGATGAAGGAGCACCTCATGCAAGCAAGCGAATTGAAGCAGCGTATCGATCGCGTCGAGCAGTGCGCAGACCAGGCTGAGCGGGCTATCCAGGCCGGATCGGTGACGGGTGACTTGCGCCAGTCCGTGGACGCGATGCATCAGCAGGCACGCCAGGCCCAGCAGGCGTGCGCATCCGGTCAGCAGCAAGGCGACCAGGCACGCCTGCGCGAGGTCGTCGAACAACTGGAGCAAGCGAGTGATCGCGCAATGCAGGCTTGCCGCAAGGCCGGCAACGTCGACCCGAAGTTGCAGCAAGCTGTGCAGAGCGCCCACGACGAGGCGTCGAGCCTCAAGAAACAGATGCAGATGGGCTGACGGCCTATCGGAAGTCGCGCCCAGGCGGGCGCCCTGCCCGCCCCGTCGCGTTTCACAGGGTGGACCGCGTAGCGTTGCCATGACTGCGGTTCATGGCGCGAAACGGTGTTGTGCAGCACGCAACACGTGTCTACAGTGGCACGCACTGGCCCCAGTGCCATACCACTCAGGAGACTTTTCACATGCAATCCACGCGCCGCAGCGCCCTCGTGCTCTCCCTCGTCCTCGCCGCGACGATGGGCAGCCCCGCTTTCGCAGATACCTGGCCGTCCAAGCCCGTCCGCATCGTCGTGCCGTACGCACCCGGCGGTGCCGTCGACGTGGTGACGCGCAAGATGGCGCAGAAGCTGACCGAGCAGACCGGCCAGTCGTTCTTCGTTGAAAACCGCGCCGGCGCCACGGGCACCATCGGCGCGCAACAGGCCGCCAAAGCCGAGCCCGACGGCTACACGCTGATGGCCAACGACACCACGTATTCGCTGCTGCCGCACATCTTCAAGAAGCTGCCTTTCGACCACGACAAGGACCTGCTCCCCGTGGCCGCCTATGTCTTCGCGCCGATGGCGGTCGCGGTCCATTCGCAAGCGCGCTTCAAGTCGCTCACGGACATGGTCGCGCAGGCCAAGGCGGAGCCGAACAGGGTCACGTACGGTTCCGGCGGCCCCGGCACGACGCCGCATTTCGCCAGCGAGGCGCTGGGCATCGCGGCAGGCGTCAACCTCATGCACGTGCCGTTCAAGGGTGCAGCGGAGGCAACGCAAGCCGTGTTGTCCAACACGATCGACTTCCAGATCGCGTCCACCACCGGCCTCATGGGCAACGTGAAGGGCGGCAAGCTGCGGCTGCTGGCCGTGAGCGGTGACAAGCGCCTGCAGGCCCTGCCCGATGTTCCGACATTCCGCGAGGCTGGTGTACCGTGGGGCGGCGTGGTCAACTGGACAGGCCTGTGGGCTCCGAAGGGCACGCCCGCGGCTGTCACCGCGCGGCTGCAAAAGGAAATCGCCACCGCCATGGCCACGCCGGACATGAAGACTTTCGCCGAGGGCATGGGCGCGGATCCGCGCCAGGTGGGCGCCGAAGCCTTCGCCAAGATGCTCAAGGACAGCACCGAGGGGTGGGGCAAGGTCGTTGCACACACCGGGTTCGAGCGCCAGTAGACTCGCGCCATGATCCTGCTGCATTCCCCGGTGGTCCGCGAGCTCGAGGTGTTCACGTCCATGCCGGCGGAATTCCGCAGGACCGGCGTGCGCAGCCCGTGGGCGGACGTGAACCAGGGCGGCCGCCTCGCTGATTCCTTCCTGGAAGGGCCGGTGTTCGATCAGGCCGGCAACCTCTTCGTCACCGACATTCCCTTCGGCCGCATCTTCCGCATCGACACCGCGGGTGTGTGGACGTTGGTGGCGCAGTGGGACGGCGAGCCGAACGGGATGAAATTCCTGTCCGCCACCGAGTTGCTCGTCACGGACTACAAGAACGGGTTGATGGTGGTGGACATTGCGCGCGGCGACGTGCGACCGTTCATGGAGCGGCGCAACAGCGAGCGCTTCAAGGGCGTGAACGATCTCGTGTTCGACTCACGCGGCAACCTTTACTTCACGGACCAGGGCCAGACCGGCCTGCATGACCCGACCGGCCGCGTGTACCGACTCGCGCCCGACGGTCGCCTGGACATGCTGCTGTCGAATGTGCCGAGCCCGAACGGCATCGTGCTGTCGAATGACGAGCGCTTCCTCTTCGTCGCCGCGACGCGCGGAAACTGTGTGTGGCGCATGCCGCTGCTTGCGGACGGCAACGTATCGAAAGCGGGCCAGTTCTTCACCTCATACGGGCCGAGCGGGCCCGACGGCCTGGCGATGGACGAAGCCGGAAACCTTCTCGTCGCGAACCCGGGCCTGGGCTACATCTGGGTGCTGAACCGGCTTGCGGAGCCCGAGCTGGTGCTGCGCGGCCCGCGCGGCGCTTCGGTGACGAATCTCGCCTTCGGCGGCGCCGGCCGTGCAACGCTGTTCTGCACGGATTCCACCCATGGCACGGTGCTGTTCGCGAAGATGGACGCCGCCGGCGCGCCGCTAGCGATGGCAAAACGCCCCTCGGGCGCTTGACCCTGCTCTGAGGCTCTGCTTTCGGGAAAGCGCCGAAGTTTGATGCGCGTCATGGGCGCGGCAGCGCCGCGGACCAACACTGAGGGTGCATGTCAGAATCTGCAGTACCCCTTGCTCTTCCCCGCACTGCGGCGACTCGGCCAGACCCTCTGCGACGCGCCCTGCTGGGCGTGCCGCCCACCATCGCACTGGCCTTGGCCGGCTGTGTCTCGCTGCCTCGTGAAGTGCCCCAGCGCGTGGCGCCATTCTCGACAGCACGCGAGCTCGACGGGCTGCCGCGCGGCTGGGAGGAGGTCGTGCTGCGGCGCGACCTGCCTCTCACAGACTACCGCCTTGCCGAGCTCGACGGTCGCCGCGTGTTGCGCGCGAGCGGGCGCGGCGCGTCCGGGTTGCGCTTCCGATTGAACGCCGATCCGCACGCCGTGCCGCGGATGCGCTGGTCCTGGCGCACGCGCGAGGTGCCCCCCGGCATGTGCGTGGCGCGCAGCGAAACGGACGATTCACCAGCCCGCGTCGTGGTCGCATTCCAGGGCGACGAGCGGGGCCTGTCGCTCCGTGACCGCGCCGTCTTCGAGCTGGTGCACCTGATCACCGGCCAACGCCTGCCGTACGCAACGCTCATGTATGTGTGGGACGCGCAACTGCCCGCAGGCACCGTGGTGAACTATGCCCGCACCAGCCGCATCCGCTACCTCGTGGTGGAGAGTGGTGGCGCGCGGTCGGGGCGCTGGTTGCGCTACGAGCGCGACCTGGTGGACGATTTCCGGCGAGTGTTCGGCGAAGACCCCGGCTGGGTGAACAGCGTGGGCCTCATGACCGACAGCGACGACCTGAAGGTGGACGTGGAAACCTTGTACGGGGACATCCGGTTAGATGCCGCCTGAGATGGCCGGGAGCATGAATCGCGCTAGCGAGCGTCATCCTCGCGACCGGAGTCTTGCGTACTGGCCGCATGGGTGACCCGCTCTTCGATAGCGCCCATGAGCAGCTTGAAGGCCTCGTTACACTGAGACCGAGCCGCCTTGAGGCGATCCAGCACTTCCGGTGGCAGCGTGGCTGACTCGCGAGAGTGCTCTTCCAGCATGCTGAACAGTCGCAGTTCTTCCTCTTGAAGAATGCTGAGGTTCAGCTCCCAGCGGACCTGGGCGGCCTTGAGTTGGGCGTTGGACTGAGTCATCTTAAAAAACACATTGCAGCCATAGCCCAAATCATACGCTTCACGCTTTGGATAGCCCGTTACGTGGCCGGGCGCTTGCCATGAAACACAGCACGAGCCATGCGCAGCCCTCGGCCGCTGCGGCAAGGACGTCACTCAGGTGGTGCACGCCCAAGTACACGCGGGACAATGCCGTCAAGGAAACCATGCCAACGGCCATAACAACGGTCGCCGCTCGCCATTGCCAGGTCGGCCGGTGTGTGAAAACGAGGACGGTCAAGAAACCCCACAACACCGTAGCGCCGGCAGTGTGGCCGCTTGGGAAACTGTAAGTGTGCAGCGTGAGCAAGGCGTCGTCCCATGCGGGCCGTGCGCGTTGAAACATATGCTTGACCACAACGTTGAGCAGCAAGCCGCCCGCAACGCTCGATACGAGCACGGGGAGCCACACCACCTGACGCCGCCGAATCAACACCACGGCGGCGATCGCCGCCATCAGGCCGGTCCCAGTGTTGCTGTGCAGGTAGGCAAAGGTGAGCATCAGCTGCGTGAAGGCAGGCTGCATTCGCGCACGCAACCAGCTGCTGACCTCCGCATCGGCCTGCGTGATGGAGCCTTGATGCACGAGGTCGGCCGCCAGTGTCGCGAACAGTCCGAGCGCCAAAGCCAGCAGCAATACACCCAGGCGCGCTCCCAACTGAGGAGGGGGTGGTCGGTAACGCATCAGTTGCCGCGTGTGGTTCAGGCGCGAGTATTCAAGTAGGCGCGGACCTTGTCCGGATCACCGCCTACCTCAGTGATGATTCGCTTGAGCTCCGCCTGGCTGACCCCCAGATTGCTCGACCATCTCTGGAGTTGCTCAGGATCATCTGGGCGAATTCGCTCCATGTCGGCCTTTTCCGGACGGGGTACTTCATTCATGACTGGCTCCTGCATGTGCGATGACTGATTGTCCGCTTCCACGCCAGAAACAGAGATTGAAAGGTTTATCCCGAGACACCTGCGACTCCTTCCTTTTTGGAATGTGGATACATCGTCAATACAAAGCTGCAGTCGCTGAAAAATGGCCGATACCGGCATCGCCCAGACTGCCACTGCAGCGACGCACCGCGCCGTGAACCGCAACGAACGGGAGCCCATCATGAACACCACGGTCCGTCATGTCCGCCTTCCCAACGGCCTCACTATCGAATGCGCCGAGCAAGGCAGGCGCGGCGGCCCTGCGCTTGTCATGCTGCACGGCATCACCGACACCTGGCGCTCGTTCGAGCCGGTGCTGCCCTGGCTACCCCCCGACTGGCACGTGGTCTCGATGACGCAGCGTGGCCACGGCGGCTCGTCCGCCGCCGCCAGCTTGCGCACACGCGACTTCGCGGCCGATGCCGCCAGCCTCATAACGACGCTGGGGCTGCCGCAGGTGGTCATGGTCGGCCACTCCATGGGCGCGGTCAACGCACTGCGAATGGCAATCGACCAGCCGAGCCTGGTGCGCGGCGTCGTCGCCGCAGGCGCCTTCGCCAGTTTTTCCGACAAGCCAGGTTTCGTTGATTTCGTCCAGAGTCAAATCCTGGGGCTGGGCGAGCAGGTGCCGCGCGAGCTTGCCGAGTCTTTCCAGCGCGATACCGTGAACGGTCCGGTGGCCCCGGGGTTGCTGCAGACCATGGTCGATGAGTGCCTCCGCACGCCGGCCGCCACCTGGCGCGGCGCCTTCGCCTCGCTGCTTGAAGATGACTTCAGCACTGAACTGCACACCATCAATGCGCCCGTGCTGTTGCCCTGGGGCGACGCCGACGCCTTTTCTCCCGAGTCGGATCAGCAGCGGTTGGAGAGGCAACTATCTCGGGCCACGCGTGTGATCTACGCCGGCGCGGGCCATGCGCTTCATTGGGAGCAGCCACGGCGCTTCGCAGCCGACCTGATCCGATTCGAGCAGACGCTGGCGATGCCGAGCTGAGGCGGTGCTGCTGGCTGCCGGCGCGAGACGGGTGACGCGGGCGGCGCGTCAGAAGTATGCGATCAGGCGACCGCAGGTGATCACGGCGATCCAGACCGCAATGGACAGTGCCGCGGCCGCCCGCGCGGTGCCCGGCGCGTCGCCCGCGTCGTCCCAGGCGCGCACCTTGCGGTACGGGCCCAGGTGAAAGAACGCCACGTTCGCCGCCGCGGTCGCGAGCAGGGCGAGCTTCAGCTGGAAGGCCGGGTTGGTCACGAATTCGGTGGCGTGCGCGGCGAACATCATCAGCCCGGCCGGCACCACGAGGGCGAGCCCGGCCCAGGACCAGGGCAGCAGGTGGCGCGCGAGCGCGGTCACCGAGAGGCTGCGGCCAAAGCCGAGCACGCGCAGATCGAACATCACCGCGGCCCCGATCAGGATCACGAAGCCGGCGATGTGGACGATCTCGACAATGGGGTACATCCATGCAGAGCGGCGCATGGCATCACCCAGCCCGCTCAGCTCGAGTGCGACAAGCCAGGCCGGGCCGACGGGCGGGTGCATCTATCGCAGCTCGACGGTCTTGCCGCCGATCGTGATGCGCTCGGCGCGCATCTCGTGCGCGTCGCTGCGGTTTGGGTAGCCTTCTACCTGCGCAGCGACACCCGCCTTCAGCATCGCCGCGGGCAGGCCCCGATTCTCCATGCGCGAGGGCGGCGCCAGCACGACGAGCCAGGTCTTGCCCGGCGATTCGAGCCTGATGTAGCCGTGCGGGTGCTCGTAGCCGGCCTCGCGGATGGTGCCGGCGACTTTCATCGGCGTGTTGCTGTCGTAACCGCTCCAGCCGTGGTGAGCCGGCGCAATCGACGGCGTTGCGAGCGCGGCAAGGACGATGACGCGACGAACGCGCGGCGAAAGGGTCGTCATGGCATGGTTCCTCGAGGTTCGGCGGCGGCGCGGCGTACCGTCGCCCAGGAGTCATTATTCCGTGTCCGGCCGGGACGCGCTTGCCATGAAGCACAGCACGAGCCACGCGCAGCCCTTGGCCGCTGGTCGATAGCGCCCAGCTGCCACGATCGTGGACTTCAGGCGCGAGTATTCAAGTAGACGGAGATGATTCGCTTGAGTGCCGCTGGGCTGACTCCCAAATTGTTCGACCATCCGGCCCCTTGTGCGTCGGCTCTACCGTTTCCTGAGCAGCGCATAGGACATTGCTCCTAGAACGCTCATGACATCTCGGTGAGGTCCTTGTGTTCCAAGATCTGTAACCTTCTTGGTTCGCGCGAGAGGTTTCAATGTCTGCAGAACAGCAGAGTCAGCCGGCTCGAATCCGGCTTGTTGCGTGGAACTTGGGCCATCGCACGCATGAGGTGCCGATCAGACCTGAGTTTTACCGTGCCGTGGAGCTGCTGCGGCCGGACATTCTCGTCCTCAACGAGTTCAAAGACGGCCCTTCGCGCGCTGACTTGCGAAATATGCTTCATTCCCTGGGACTGGGCGAGATGCTTGTTTCAACCAGCCAGGCGGGGCACAACCAGGTACTGATCGCGAGCCGCAGCCCGATCAAGCCGGGAGACGTGCTGGGACCGCAATCACCCGACACGCATGCAGTCACCAATTTTCTGCACGTGCATCATCCCGCGAGCGGGCTGGACATCGTGGGAATGCGCGCTCCCGCTTACACGAAGGGCGGCGACACGGCTGCTTACTGGCGCGCCATCGGGCCGATCCTGCGTGGAGCCGAGCAGCGGCGTATCGTGTTCGCTGGGGACTTCAACGTGGACCCGCTCGGCCAGCGTTCGCATGTGTGCTCGCTGTTCTCCAACTTGGTTTCCCGCGGGTGGCATCTGCCCCGGCCGACAGGTGCGTGGAGCTTTGCCTCGGGCTCGCGCATCGACCATGTGCTTGCGTCTCCGTCAGTGCGGATCGCACATTGCGAGTACATCCGCGAGCTCGGCGGCATCGTTCTCGCCTCGCAGGATTGCGGCCAGCGCATCTCCGACCACGCAGCACTTGTGGTGGAGTTGCCAGTGCGCTTTGCGCCGGCACATGGCGGCAGGAGCTGCGACACCAACGTGCAGCATGCGATGAGGAATGATGAGGATTCGACCCGGCCCGTGACCGGGCTGCAAAAAGAGAGGGTACCGCCCTTCCCTTATGCGTCTGTCGGCAGCCAGCGCTGGCTGCAGATGGCGGTGGCTGAATTCCCCGGCCTGATCGACGCCGCTCTGGTCGCGTCGGGCGCGATAGAGCCCGGAGAACAGGTGCACTGGCATTCACCCATTGCCTCAACTCGCTTCGAGGAGTATCGCGACGGCGCGGCACTGCGGCTGCTGGGCATCGAACGGTTGCCTACGCGTGCCCTACAAGACTTTTGGCCGAACGGCGGTCCGGTTTGGGACGCCCTCGGCGTCTCCAGTTCAGGGCGTCTGCTGCTTCTCGAAGCCAAGGCGCACATCGCAGAAGCTGCGTCCCCGGCGAGTCGTGCCTCGCCTGATTCGCTCGCGAAAATCGACCGTGCCTTGTCTGAGGCGCGGGCGCATTACTCGCCTCGGGCCACCGCCGTCTGGTCGGGTCCGCTCTATCAGTATGCCAACAGGCTCGCGTTCCAGTACCTCTTGCGCGAGGTGAACGGCCTGGACTCGCGGCTGGTGTTCCTCAACTTCTGCAATGCGCCCGATGTGCGCAGCCCGGAATCATGCAAGGAGTGGGAGGGGTCCATTGAGCTCATTCATGCGCTCCTTGGCTTGCCGTCGGATCTGCGCCGGCATGGTGTGCATCACGCCTACCTTGATGTTGGCCACATGATCGCGCCCCAATAAGCGCGAAGGGGATCCGGTTTGTGCGAGCTGTCCTGCTGCGAGGTCGGTCAAGATTCCAGCCATTTCTTCCGGAGGAGCCGTTGAAGACAATCGAATTTTGGATTGAGTACGCCAGCACGATCGAGACCGCCCGCATCGGCTTCGTCGCCGCGCGCGAAGGATGGTGCCGCGAATTCACGGAGACGGCTTTTCGATTGCACTGGACCGAAGGCGTGCTGATGCCGACACCGCAGAACCTCGCCGCGGCAGTCCAGGCCGCGGGTCACGACCTCGCGCGTGTAAAGGCGCTGGCATCGTCCGACGAAGTCAGGGAAGCCTTCCGCCTGCAGTCCACGCGGGCATTGGAGCGCGGCATCTTCGGCGCTCCGAGCTTTGTCGTCGATGGCGAACTGTTCTGGGGGGACGACAGGTTGGAGGCGGCGCTGCAGCGCGTCGTGGGATGACGGTGATCGACCGAAAGGCAACGAATTTGCGGCGTGCAACTTCATGCGGTCGCTTCCATCGATAGTGAATACTTTCCGTCACGGGCCAAGCCGTTGAGGTCGCAACGCTTGAGCAGCGCCTGCTGCGCAGCGGCGACGTTGCCGTCCTGCCCCTGCCAGGCGGCTAGCACAGGCGCCTGCAGCGCCCGCCCATAGGAAAAACTGACCTGCCACGGCTGCGCGCCCATCGCGTTCATGGCATTCAGATGGTCGGTCGCGTCCTGCGCGCTCTGTCCGCCGGACAGGAACACGATCCCGGGCACTGCCGCCGGCACGTATCGCCTGAGGCAGCGCAGCGTGGCCTCGGCCACCTCCTGCACGCCGGCCTGGCGCGCGCACTTCTTGCCGGCGATCACCATGTTCGGCTTCAGCAGCATGCCCTCGAACAGCACATGATGGGCGTCGAGTTCGGCGAACACGGCCTCCAGTACCTGCGCCGTTACCGCCTCGCAGCGCTCGATGCCGTGGGCACCATCCATCAGCACTTCTGGTTCCACGATCGGCACCAGCCCGGCCTCCTGGCACAGCGCGGCGTAACGCGCCAGTGCGTGGGCATTGGCGCGGATGGCGAATGGCGACGGAATATCGCGCTCGTCGATTTCGATCACCGCCCGCCACTTGGCGAACTGCGCGCCCAGTTGCCGGTATTCGGCGAGTCGTTCGTGCAAGCCGTCCAGCCCCTCGGTCACCTTGTTGCCGGGATGCAGCGCCAGCGCCTTGGCACCTTGGTCGACCTTGATGCCGGGGATGATTCCCCGGCCCGCCAGCAGCGTGGGGAACGGGACACCATCGAGCGTGCTCTGGCGCAGGGTTTCGTCGAACAGGATAACGCCGCCGAGTGTGCGTTCGATGCCGGGGGCGGTAAACAGGATTTCGCGGTAGCGCCGGCGGTTTTCTTCGGTAGATTCGACCTTGATCGAATCGAAGCGCTTCTTGATGGTGGGGTTGCTTTCGTCTGCGGCAAGCACACCTTTGTGCTTCGCGACGATGGCATTGGCCACGGATTTGAGCTCGTCGATGTTCATGGGCGGTGACCCTCCGGAGACGTGAAAAGATCAGGCTTTGGGGCGGGCAGCACATGGGTGTCAGGCCCGACCCATATTCATCACTGTAGTCCGAATGAGCACTGTTGCGCTGTGACGGCTGTTTTGGGGGGCTGCAGCAGCGCGACCCGCGCCATACGCGCGGAGCCGACGGATCCGTCAATACACCCCGAGCGCCAGCCCAGCCGCCAGCGCGGCGCCCAACTCACGGCATTGCGCGAGGTCCGCAGCGCCGATCTGCTTCGGCCGCGCAATGTCCTCGGGGGTCTGTGCGTGGGTGCACACGATCAATGCCGGAGCGACGGAGCGCAGCCGCCAACCGGTGGCGATGCGGTCTATTTGCCGAGCAGCGTTCTGCCCGTCACTGCCGGCACAGACCAGCAATGCGTAGGGGCGGCCATTCACGCGATCGAGCGCTGCGTAGTAGCAGCGGTCGAAAAAGTCTTTCATGAGCCCGGCCATCGCAGCAAGGTTCTCGGGGGTGGCGAATATATAGCCATCGGCACTTAGCACGTCCTCGGGTTGGGCCTGCGGCGCGCGCAAAAGACGCACATGCACACTGGATTCGTTGCGCGCCCCCTCAGCAGCTGCCTGTGCCATCTGCTCGGTGCCGCCGGTCATGGTGTGATAGACCACGAGAAGGGTCTTGTGAGTCATGCCGCTCAGCATAGCAACACATTCAGTTTTTAGGACTCTCCGAGCAGAGTCCGGGCATGCTTGCGCGATGCGACTGCAGCGGTGAAGTTTCTGTCGCGCTTTCGGCCAGCAGCGGCTCCCCAATTGGCGAGGCTATATGATGCCGCCTTGCGAAGAGCCATTCTCAGGAGCAGCATGGGAGCCGATTCTTCCGAAGTTCTCGGCGGCCGAGGACAGAGCCCGCTTGCGCCTGATGCGTCGGCCGCGCCGAAGCGTCGCGTGCACCCTATCGTCAAGCTGGACTACCCCATCCGCATCGTCGGCCACACGGCGAGCGCGTCCATCATCCTTTCCGTTTTCCTCGCAAGTGCGCCGTCGCCGCTCGCCTGGGCGTGGCTGGCGTTCACGACGCTGGCCTGGCCCCACCTGGCGTACTGGCTCGGCCGTACCGCCGAGGACAGCAAGCGAGCCGAACTAGGCTGCCTGCTGGCAGACACCCTGATCCTATCGGCCTGGGCCGCGCTTCTTGGCTTCGACATCGTGGTCACTGCGGTGTTTGCGATAGCCATGCTCAGCACCAACCTGAGCGTCGGCGGCATGCGCTTCGCCTTGGGAAGCGTGTTCGTGTTCTTCGCGGGTGCATTCCTGGGCGCTGCGGCAGGGGGCTTCGCGGGGTACGTCCGGGCATCGGAGATCACGCAGCTGCTCGCTGCAGTGACCTTGTCCCTGTTCATGGTCATGTTCGGCGTGCAGTCGCACGTGCAGACGCGCGCGGCCATCCGAGCGAATCGCGAGGTGAAGGCCCGCAACGACTTCATCGAGCGGCAGGCTTTCGAGCTCGAGCAGGCGCGCGAGGCCGCAGAACTCGCGCGCGAGCTGGCGGAACAGGCCAACCGTGCGAAGAGCTCGTTCCTGGCGAACATGAGCCACGAACTTCGCACCCCGCTCAACGGGGTGATCGGCTACGCCGAGCTGGTCGAAGAGGAACTGGGGGATCAGCCGGTCGCCCCGTCCACGATGTCGGACCTGGGCCGCATCAAGACGGCGGCGCGGCACCTGCTGGGGCTGATCAACGACGTGCTGGACCTGTCGAAGATCGAAGCGGACAAAGTAGAGCTGACGATCGAGGACGTGGACCTGTCCCAGCTCGTGGATCACGTCACGTCGACGACGCAGCCACTTCTGCAAGCCAACCGTAATCGACTCGAAGTCGACCTGGCGCCCGGCCTAGGCCGCGTGCACACTGATGCGACCCGGCTGCGCCAGGTACTCATCAACCTGCTCGCCAACGCTGCGAAATTCACGCACGAGGGCACGATCTGCCTGGCCGTGCGCAAAGGCACGGACGCCGAAGGGCGCGCGATCGTGGCTTTCGAGGTGGGCGACACCGGAATCGGGATGACGCCCGAGCAGCTAGGCAAATTGTTCCAGGTGTTCATGCAGGCCGACTCCGACACCACGCGCAAGTACGGCGGCACTGGACTGGGGCTCGTGATCAGCCGGCGCCTTTGCCGGCTGATGGGTGGGGACGTGACCGCCACCAGTTCGGTTGGTGTCGGCAGCGTTTTCACCGCGATTGTGCGCAGCGACCTGAGGAGGGCCGGCTGTTGAACGCAACTCCGCCTTCCGTGCCTTAGAACACGCCAGAAAATGGAGATCGAGCCGGTTTGCCGCTTGGACCTGGTACTGCGTCCATGCTGGAGAGGAACTCGTAGCGGGTGATGTCCAGGATGGACATGAAGTACTCCACTGCTATGCCGTTCGGGCCATACGAGACGCGATCCACTTCAAAAACATGGCTTCGCGGCGGCAGCTGCAGCAGCGCCATTTCGCCCGAGCTGGCTTCCCGCGCGATCAGTCGCTGTTCCGCGTGTGCGACGGTGATGCCGCAGCGGGTCTCCAGCATTTGCAAAAGGGACCCGGACAGGTCGCCAAGCGAGATCGCCGGGCAAACACTGCACGGGATCCAGGAGACTTGATGACTCAGGGGAGTACCGTCGCTCTCGTGCAGCCGGGAGATGCGGTAGCACTGCGCCCCCTCGGGCAGCCCCAGGAACCGGGCCACCTGCGGCCAGCTGCCTTGGGCGAATTCGAGCACGCGGGTGCTGGGGTGGTGTCCCGAGGCCAGCGCGTCATCGGCGAAGAAGCCGCGGAGCCGGTTGATCTGCTGCTTGACTTTGACCGGCGCCCACCGCAACCGTCCGCGGGCGCGGGGACGATAGATCACGCCGTCGGCGATCATGTCGTCGAGAGCGCGCCGCACGGTGATGCGGCTCACGCCGAACCCGTCGATGATCTCGTGCTCCGTTGGCAGCTCATCGTCTGGGCCGAAACGCTGACGCCATGATGCCTCCAGCGCCTGGCGCAACTGGTGGTAAAGCGGTACCGGGCTCGATGCGTCCAGCGCCGATGGGGCCTCGCTGATCTGCACTGCACCTATTGCCATATTCACCTGCCGATAGTCGTGCGCTGCTCCATGAATGCGTCAAGTTCTTCCCTGCGCGGCGCGTTTTCGTAGTCCCCAAACGTCGAAACCGTGTGGGCGCCCATGGCGTTGCCGTATCTTAGCCGCTCGGCGAAGTCCAGGTTCCAGCTGCGAGCAGCCAAGTATCCGGCGGCGAATGCATCCCCCGCGCCCACGGTGTCGCGCACTTGGACAAGGAGGCCCGGCGCCTTGACGATCCGCCCCGAATGCCATCCACGGGCGCCCAGCGCACCCCGCTTCAGGATCACCTCTGCCGGGCCCGCTGCAGCCATCCGCCCCAGCCAAGCGTCGCCCCCTTCACCCCAGAGGAGTTCCGCTTCGTCATCGCCGGCGAACAGGATGTCGACGTTCGGCAGCAACGCGTCGATGGCCGCATATGCGCGCTCAGGTGGCCAGAGCTTGCTGCGATAGTTGACGTCGAGGCTCACCGTCACCCCACATCGCCGCGCCATTGCCGCCGCTGATCGAACCAATTCGAGGCAGGTCGCGGAGAGGGCCATCGTGATGCCGGAGAGGTGAAGTACCTTCGCGCGGCGCAGGTAGTCCGGTGACAGCTGCCCGGCTGCCATCTGCGACGCCGCCGAGCCGCTGCGGTAATAGAAAGCGCGAACCTGTCCATTACCGACCTCGTCGCGCAAATAGAGCCCCGTTGGCGCGGCAACGCGCGTGACCTGCGAGCAATCGACGCCTTCGCCGCGCACGGTGTTTAGCACGAAGTCGCCGAGGTCATCTTGGCCGAGAGCGCTGATCCAACCGGAAGCGACGCCCAGCCGGGCCAACGAGATCGCCAGGTTGCTCTCGGCGCCACCGATGCCCAGGTGCAGCGAGCGGCTGTTGGCGAGACGGCCGGGCCGTGACGGGCTCAGCACGGCCATGGTTTCACCGAGCGTGATGACGTCAGGCATTTCCCGAGCGCGATTTCAGTGCGAGGAGGGACTTCAGGTAGTAGTAGTCGCCGTACATGGTGGACTCGTCGATGCCCAGGCCGTGCGGCAGGTCCGCCGTGGCATGAAGCAGCACGCCACCGGGTGCGCCCGGCGTGTTGGCGCAGCTGGCGGCAAGGGATTGAAGGATCCGGGTTGCCGCTTCGAGGTATCGGCGCTCGCCGGTGACGTCGAAGAGCTTTTGCAAGCCGTAAGACGCGATCGCGCCGGCCGATGCGTCCCGCGGCTCGCTCGGACCAGATACATCGAAGTCCCAATAAGGAATGTGATCTTCCGGCAGTGCCGACAGGAAGAAGCTGGCCACCTTCCGGCTCGCTTCGGCATATGAATTGTCAGGCGTCCTGCTGGCGATCATGGCGAGGCCCGTCAAGGCCCACGCCTGGCCTCTCGCCCACGCGCTCTCCGGCGATTTTCCCTGGTAGGTGTCTCCCTCCAGCGGCTCGCCCGTATCCGGATCGAACCTGAACACGTGGTACACGGAGCCGTTGGGGCGCACGTGATTGGCCAGCGCCGTGGCCGTGTGCGTGCGGACCACTTCCATTAGCGATGCCGGGCCGCCTTGCTGCACCGCCCATACCAGCAGTGGCAAGTTCATCAGCGTGTCGATCAACACCCGCCCGCGCCAGTCTTCGCCGCCGAAGAAGCCCCATCCAGGAATGAATCCGCCCATGGGATTGAACTGGGCCGCCAGGCTTTCGGCCGCCTCGATTGCATGGCGCCGATATTCCTCGTTTCCAGTGAGCTGCCAGCCTTTGACCGCGCTCGGGAAGAACATGAAGCCGAGATCGTGGTTGTGCGCGTCGCGGGCCCGGGGCAGCAGGCGTTGCGTGTAGGCGTTGGCGCGGGCGAGTCGGATCGCGGAAGGCTGTTGCTCCTGTGCCAGCCACAGCAGCCCGGCCCAGAACCCTCCCGTCCACACGCCGTCGGGGGTGCAGGTCCACTGGTTCTTCTCAGTCACATGGGGGAAGTCCTGGACGGATGCGGCGATCGCGTCCACCTGTTCTACCGCTGCGGCGGTTGCTTGCTGTAGCCACTTCATGGTTGTCTCCGAAACAAAGGCTGCAATGATATAACATTAAATCAACAAGCCATGGAGATCTGAGTAGATTCACCCTCTATCCAAGTAGAACCGTTGGGCGAACGCCCGGGAAAACCCTCTGATATTGCATTGATGTTATGACATATAGTCGCGGCTGAAATTAGTAAAGGATCATGTGAGCAAGCTTGTCTCCGCTGCGGCAGCAGTTCAAAGGATCAAGGATGGCGCCACCGTCCTCGTGGATGGCTCGGGCGGCGGAATCAATGAACCAGGTGCCATCCTTGACGCGCTGGAAGCGCGCTTTGCCAACGAGGTGCAACCGTCGGGCTTGACGGTGGTGCACCCAAGTGGCATGGGCGACGGCCAGGGCGGCGGCATGGACCGGCTCGCGCACAAAGGCATGGTGCGCCGAGTGATCGGCGGCCACTGGAACTGGTGTCGTGGCATGCAGCGGCTCGCCACCACCGAGCAGATCGAAGCGTATTGCCTGCCTCAAGGCGTGCTGTCGCACCTGCTGCGTGCGATAGCCGGGCACGGCCCGGGCGTGATCACCCAAGTGGGGTTGGGTACGTTTGTCGATCCGCGCCGGGGCGGTGGTCGGCTCAACGCGCGGGCGCGGGACACCCTTGTGGAACTCATCGAGTTGAAGGGGCGCGAGTACCTGTTCTACGCGGCCTTTCCGGTGGATGTGGCGATCATCCGCGGCACCACGGCCGATGAGGATGGGAACATCACGATGGAGGACGAGGGTCTCTTCGCCGAGACGCTCTCGGCGGCCCAGGCGGCCAGGAATTCCGGCGGCATCGTCATCGCCCAGGTGCGCAACATCGTGCCGCCTCATACGCTGGATCCTCGCCGCGTGAAGGTGCCGGGCGTGCTCGTCGACGCGGTGGTGCATGTTCCCGCCCAGCGCCTGTCGTTCGCGACCGACCACGATCCGACCCTGGTCGGCGCCGCGCGCACCGCGGCTACCGACGTCCCATTGATGCCTCTGAGCGAGCGCAAGGTGATCGCCCGTCGCGCCGCCGGGGAACTGCGCCACGCCGACATCGTCAACTTGGGCTTCGGAATGCCGGATGGCGTGGCCGCGGTGCTGGCCGAAGAGGCGCAGGGCCATGCGGTGACGCTGACGGTGGAGCAAGGGCACATCGGCGGTGTTCCGGTTGGCGGCGCGGACTTCGGGCTGGCGCGCAACCAGTCCGCGATGCTGGACGCCGGCTACCAGTTCGACTGGTACGACGGCGGTGGGCTCGACATCGCCATCCTGTCCTTCGCGCAGGTCGACCCCGAAGGCAACGTGAACGTGAGCAAGTTCGGTGACCGAATCGCCGGAATTGGCGGCTTCGTCAATATCTCCCAGGGCGCGAAACGCGTCGTGTTCGTTGGCACCATGCGCGCGGGCAAACAGGAACTGGAATTCACACCCGACGGCATTCGCATCGGCCGCGAGGCACCCTCCGCGAAATTCGTGAAGGAGGTCGACCAGATCTCGTTCAGTGGCGAGTACGCGCGCCGGTGGGGCAAGCCCGTCCTGTTCGTCACCGAGCGCGCCGTGTTCGAACTCGGCCCTGAAGGCCTGGTTCTCATTGAGGTGGCGCCAGGGCTCGATGTGGAGCAGGACGTCATCGGCCAGATGCAGTTCCGGCCCCAAGTGAGCAGCGCGCTCAGGCGGATGGACAAGCGCCTGTTCGGCGAAGCAACCATGGGCTTGCAGCTTGGCGGCAAGGCCGCGCCCCAGGAGACGGTGCGATGAGCATGGTCAAGCGCGACATCCGGAATGACCACGTGCTGCTGGTCACACTCGATCGCAGGGAGCGGTACAACGCGCTCTGCAAGCCGTTGCTGGAAGATCTGCGCGCCGCCCTCGAGGAGAGCGAGGGTGACGCACGCGTGCGCTGCATCGTGCTCACGGGCGCGGGCGATCGGGCTTTCTGCGCCGGCGCCGACATCTCGGAGCAAACCGGTTTCTCCCCCGACGACGCGTACCGCCACATGCGCTGGGGCCAGCAGCTGTTCGACAACATCGAGCAGCTGTCGAAACCGGTGATCGCCGCCATCAACGGCTTCGCGCTGGGCGGTGGACTGGAACTGGCGCTGGCGTGCGACATCCGTACCGCGAGCGCAACCGCCGAACTCGGTTTTCCGGAGGTAAACCTCGCCAGCCTTCCCGGCTGGGGCGGAACCCAGCGCCTGCCGCGGGCCATAGGTCTTTCCAACGCCATGTTGATGGCCATGACCGGTAGCCGCATCCCGGCACACGAGGCGATGCGGCTTGGTCTCGTAAGCGCCGTCCACGAAGCCGGCGAGCACCTCGACTCGACACTGCGCATGGCTGCGCAGATCGCCTCGCACGAGCCGGAATCCCTGCGCGCCATCAAGCAGGTCATGCGGCTCGGCCTGCACGCGCCGACCCTCGACGCCGGCCTCGAAGCCGAGGCGAGGGCCGTGGCCCGGCTCTGGGGCACGGAGTCCCAGAAGAAGGCGCAGCAGGAGTTCTTCGCCAAAAAATCCAGGGCGTGAATTACGCCGGGGAACCCGCAGAATCCATCCAAAGGAGACACATGAAAGATCGACTCACACTCACCCGGCGCAGCCTGCTGGCGGCGTCTGCACTGGCTGCGCTGCAGCCGGCCTTGGCGCAGCAGGCCAAGTACCCATCGCGCCCCGCACGCTGGATCATCGGCTACCCGCCTGGCGGTGGATCCGACACCATTGCGCGCATCGTCGCCACCGCCTTGAGCCACGTGGCGGGGCAGTCGGTCGTCGTTGACAACAAGCCGGGAGCATCGGCGAACATCGCCGGCCACGAACTCACGCGCGCAGCCCCCGACGGTCACACAGTGATGACGGCCGACAATGGCCTGCTGGTGTTCAACCCGGTCATGTACAAGAAGATGAGCTTTTCTCCCAGCAAGGAGATGAAGCCGGCGGGGCTGCTGGCTCGCCTGCACCTGCTGATTGCGGTGCCGCCGAACCACCCCGCCAACAGTTATCGCGAGCTCGTAGCCTGGATCAAAGAGCAGAAGAACGGTGTGCAGTACGCCGCCTCCAGCATCGGATCACCACTGCACCTGGCGATGGCTCGTCTGGCCGCGGAGAGCAAGCTGAATCTGACCCATGTGCCCTATAAAGGCGCCGCCCCGGCCATCCAGGACTTCCTTTCCGGCCAAATTCAAGTGATCTGCAACGACTACGGGTCGGCGGCCCCGCATGTGAAGGCCGGCAAGATGAAGGTGTTGGCGGTGATCTCCGGCAAGCGCATCTCCGCATTGCCGAACGTGCCGACGGTTTCGGAAGCTGGCGGTCCGCCTAACTTTGAGGCATACGCGTGGCAAGGCATGGTCATGCCCGCGGCCACCCCCGACAACCTGGTTGCCCAGTTCAATGAACTGATGAACAAGGCACTCAGCCAGAAAGAGGTGGTGGACAGGCTGAACGACATCGGTGTCGAGGCAACGCCCAGCACGCCTGCCCAGATGGCGAGCTTCTGGTCGAAGGAAAGCGAAGTCTGGCAGCCGCTGATTCGGCAGCTCGATATTTCGATGGACTGACGTCCGGCAGCGTTCCCTGCGCCACGACTGTTGCGGCCCGGCCAGCGGTGTTTCAGTCGCTCCGGGCCGCCGCATTTCAGCGCTGCGACTTGCGTCCTGCTGGCCTGCCTCCGCAAGCAGGACCGACGGAACTTCTCGATCCCAGGATAGTTCAGTTTCGCCGGAAGGTTGACGAGGCAGTACGCATGGGGCCCGGTGAAATGCAGATGCCTGGTTCTACGAACCGGGCTGCGTTGAGGTCATGATGTCTGGATTGGGTCGGAAGCGGTCATCGCAGGGTGTTTTACCGGGTCAGGCACAGCTCAAAGTGCGGGTAACCCTGCGTACGCGGGTCATATGAAAGAAGCAAAAACGCCCTTTTCACGTCTGGGGCCGTAAACGAGATAGTGCCAAGCATCATCTCAATCTGCTGACTTCCAAGTTCTGGTTCGTCGGTGTAAATCAGAACGACGTATCCTCCCTCATAAGGGGGGTCGAGGAGCTTCGTGGCCTTCGTGGCCTTTTGAGAAAGCAAGTGCTGAACTCGTGCTTGGAGCTTCGAGGCTGCCCATTCGGCCCACGGATACGGGTTGCCGCGCCGAGCGGCATGGATGGAGTCTTCGTCGACAAGCTCAGTGACTTCGAACGCGATTCGTCGTCCAGAAAGATCGACTGCTTCGACGTCAGGCGGGTCGCTGCCGCGTCCTCTTCCTCTTACCTGGTCAAAAAACCTGGTCCCGGACTTCTCCATGGACGCTGCCAATAGCGCTACGACGTGCGCCTCCTCCACATCCCGGTTCGGCGGCCAACAAAAGAAATCTGCGTACCCCCGCCGTTTTCTTTGTGCTTCCCTGATTAACCGTGCGATTTCAGCGTCGTCGGAATCCATTCGCGCATCGTACTGCCACGACGAATGTCCGCTATCGGCCACAACCAGACGTCAACGCGGGCCCACACCCCCACAACGCAAAAGGGCCGCTCGCGCGGCCCTTTTGATCGAAGTTGGATTGCGGCGGATCCGGAGGATCCCTCCGGGATCGGCCCGCAATGACCTGCGGAGGGCTACTTCTTATCCCCGCCCGGCACCTTGCCTTCCACACCCTTGACGTACCAGTTGATGCCGCCCAGGAACTTGTCGTCGGCCACCGCATCCTTGGCCAGCACTTCCTTGCCGGCGTTGTTCACGAGCGGGCCTTTCCAGATCGAGAAGCTGCCGTCCTTCAGGCCGGCCTTCACTTCGTCGAGCTTCTTCTTCGCGTCTTCCGGCACGTCAGCCGCGACGGAGACCATGTCGATGGCGCCTTCCTTCACGCCCCACCAGGTCTGGCCCGTGGCCCACTTGCCTTCCAGCGCGTCACGCGTGGCCTTGATGTAGTACGGCGCCCAGTTGATGACGGCCGAGCCGAGGTGCGCCTTGGGGCCGTAGGCCGTCATGTCGCTGTCCCAGCCGAAGGCGCGCTTGCCCATCTTCTCCGCCGTCTGCAGCACGGCCGACGAGTCGGTGTTCTGCATCAGCACGTCGGCACCGCCGTTGATCAGCGATGTCGCGGCCTCGGTTTCCTTGGGCGGGTTGAACCACTCGTTCACCCACACCACCTTGACCTTGACCTTCGGGTTCATCGACTGCGCGCCCAGCGTGAAGCTGTTGATGTTGCGCACCACTTCCGGGATCGGGATCGAGGCCACCACGCCCAGCGTGTTGGTCTTGGTCATCTTGCCCGCGATCACGCCGGCCATGTACGCGCCCTCATAAGTGCGGCTGTCGTAGGTGCGCATGTTGTCGGCCGTCTTGTAGCCGGTGGCATGCTCGAACTTCACGTCCTTGCTGTCGGCGGCGACTTTCAGCATCGGCTCCATGTAGCCGAAGGTGGTGCCGAAGATCAGCTTGTTGCCCTGGCCCACCATGTCGCGGATCACGCGCTCGGCGTCGGCCGATTCGGGCACCTTCTCGACAAAACTGGTGACGATCTTGTCGCCGAATTCCTTTTCGATCGCCTTGCGGCCGTTGTCGTGCGCGAAAGTCCAGCCGCCGTCGCCCACCGGGCCCACATAAGCGAAGGCGATCTTCAATGGCTCGGGCTTGGGCGCAGGGGCGGCCGCGGGCGCCGGCGCAGGTGCGGGCGGCGGTGCCGGCGGCTCGGACTTGCCGCAGCCCACCAGGGCGGCAGCGGCCAGCGCGGACAGCGTCGCCAGCTTCAACATTGAACGCTTCTTCAGGTCGGTCATGGATAGGTTCCTTCTCCGGGGTGGTTGTCGCTAAAAGACGAGATTATGAGCCGGGATAAAACGGCTTGCCCAGGGAAGCCGGCATGTTGATCCGGATCCAGGCGGGGTTGCGCGAAATGAGCGCCAGCACCACGATGGTGGCAAGGTACGGCAGCATGGTCAGGAACTGGCTGGGGATGTCCACGCCGATGCCCTGGAAGTGAAACTGCAGCATGGTCACGCCGCCGAAGAGGTAGGCGCCCAGCAGCACGCGCGCGGGCCGCCACGTGGCGAAAGTCGTCAGCGCCAGCGCGATCCAGCCCTTGCCTGCCACCATGCCCTCGACCCACAACGGCGTGTAGATGATCGAAATGTAGGCGCCGGCCAGCCCGCACAGCGCACCCCCCGCGACGACGGCCGCGAGGCGGATTCGCCGCACCGGGTAGCCCAGGGCGTGGGCCGAATCCGGCGACTCGCCGACCGATCGCAGCACCAGCCCCGTGCGGGAGCGATAGAGGAACCAGACCAGCCACGCGACCAAGGCGATGGCCAGATACACCATGGGGTGCTGGCGGAATATCGCCGGCCCCACCAGCGGAATGTCACCCAGCAATGGGAAGGCGAAATGCGGCCGCTCGGGCAGCTTCTCCTGCACGTAGGCAATGCCCGCGAAGGCGGAGAAGCCCGCGCCGAACAGGCTGAGCGCCAGGCCTGTGGCGTACTGGTTGGTGTTGAGCCAGATCACCAGCAGGCCGAATATCGCCGCCAACAGCGCGCCGGCGCCCATGCCCGCCGCGAAGCCCAGCCAGTCGTTGCCGGTGTGGACCACCGTCGCGAAGCCCGCGATGGCGGCGCACAGCATCATGCCCTCCGCCCCGAGGTTGACGATGCCCGCCTTCTCGTTGATCAACAGGCCCAGGGCCGCGATGGCGAGCACGGTGCCTGCGTTGAGCGTGGCGGCCAGAAGCAATGCGTAGGATTCCATATCAGTGGGCTCCCTTGAGGGCTGCGGGCGTCGAGAAGCGAATGCGATACGCCATGAGCGTGTCGCACGCCAGCAGCGTGAACAGCAGCAGCCCCTGGAACACGCCGGTCAGCGACTTGGGCAGGCCCAGGCGCGATTGCGCGAGTTCGCCGCCGATGTAGAACATGCTCATGAGGATGGCGGAGAACACCATGCCAACCGGGTGCAGCCGGCCGACGAAGGCAACGATGATGGCCGCGAAGCCATAGCCCGCCGGCACGTACGGCGTGAGCTGGCCAATAGGGCCCGCCACTTCCAGCGCGCCCGCCAGGCCCGCGGCGCCACCGGACGCCAGCAGCGCAACCCACAGCCCCCTGCGCGAGGAGAATCCCGCATAGCGCGCCGCGGCCGGGGCCAGCCCGCCCACCTGCTGCGCGAAACCGGCCCGGGTGCGAAACAGGAAGACCCACAGCCCGGCCGCGCCCACGAGCGCGATCAAGAGGCCGACACTCACGCGCGATCCCTGCATCAGGCGCGGTATCTGCGTCACCGCTTCGAAAGTCTTGGTCTGCGGAAAGTTGTAGCCGCCCGGGTCCTTCCACGGCCCGTAGACCAGGAAGCTCAGCACCATGTCCGCCACGTAGACCAGCATCAAACTGACCAGGATCTCATTGGCATTGAACTTGTCGCGCAGCAGGGCCGTCAGGCTCGCCCAGGCCATGCCGCCGAGCGTGCCCGCGAGCACGATGGCCACCACGATCCAGCGGCTGCTGTCCTTGTCCGCCAGCAGCGCGACACCGCCCGCGACCACGGCGCCGATGATGAACTGGCCCTCGGCGCCGATGTTCCACACGTTGGAGCGGAAGCACACCGCCAGGCCCAGCGCGATGATGAGCAAGGGCGTCGCCTTCACCATCAATTCGCCCAGCGCGTAGGGCGACTTGATCGGCTCCCAGAAAAATACCTGCAGGCCCTTGACCGGGTCCTTGCCGAGCAGGATGAAAAGAAACACGCCGATGACGACGGTGATGGCTAGCGCCAGAAGGGGTGATGCCAGGCTCCAGAACTGCGATGCCTGCGGACGGGGTTCTAGCTTAAGCATGGCTGCCTTTCTCCCTCTCCCCTTGGGAGAGGGCCGGGGTGAGGGACGTGGACGCGGGTTCCCTGAGCGGCTGTACCACCCACAACCCACTCATCCACTCACCAATCAACTGCACCGTCGCGCGCGCGCGATCGATCGAGGGCGACAGCCGCCCTTTGGCGATGACATGAAAGCGATCGGTGATTTCGAACAGCTCTTCCAGCTCCTCGCTCACCACCAGCACGGCGCAGCCGGCGTCTCGCAAGGCGAGGATCGCACCGCGGATCTGTGCCGCGGCGCCCACGTCCACACCCCACGTCGGCTGCGACACGATCAGCAGCTTCGGGTTGGCGTCGATCTCGCGGCCCACGATGAACTTCTGCAGGTTGCCGCCCGACAGCGATTTGGCAGCCGCGTGCGGGCCGCCGGCCTTCACGTTGAAGCGCGAAATGATGTCGGCGGCTTGTTTCTCCAGTGCCTTGACGTTGATCCATCCGCTCCTGCCCACGGCATCGGTGCGCGTGAGCATGAGGTTGTGCGCCAGGCCCAGCGTGGGCACCGCTCCGCGGCCCAGACGCTCCTCCGGCACGAAATGCACGCCCAGGTGGCGGCGATGCGCGGGCCCAAAGCGGCCTACCTCCTGCCCGAAGACCTTGATGGACGAATGCGCAGCGCGCGTGTCCTCGCCGGAGAGCGCGTACAACAGCTCCTGCTGGCCGTTGCCGGAAACGCCCGCGATGCCGACCACTTCACCGGCGCGAACCTCCAGCGTGATTCCGTCCAGGTCGATGCCGAACTGGTCTTCGCGCTCCAGGTGCAGGTCTCGCACCTGCAGCACGACTTCACCGGGCTTGCGGTCGTGGTGCTCCAGCTCAGGCGGCTCGGCGCCGATCATGAGGCGCGAGAGCGACGCGTTCGATTCCACGCGCGGGTTGCACACACCGGTGACCTTGCCGCCGCGCAGCACGGTGCAGGCGTTGCACAGCTCGCGTATCTCGTGCAGCTTATGGCTGATGTAGAGGATGCTGCAGCCCTCGCTCGCCAGCTTCTTGAGCACGACGAAGAGCTTTTCGACGGCTTGCGGCGTCAGCACCGACGTGGGTTCGTCAAGAATCAGCAGCTTGGGGTTGGTGAGCAGGGACCGAATGATCTCCACGCGCTGCATCTCCCCCACCGACAGCGTGTGCACGGGCCGCTGCGGGTCAATGTCCAGGCCGTATTCGCCGGCCTTGGCCGTGATGCTGTGCGTGACCTGGTTGAGCGTGAGGCTCTTGTCCAGGCCCAGCCACACGTTCTCGGCCACGGTGAGCGTATCGAACAGGCTGAAGTGCTGGAACACCATCGCGATGCCCAGCGCCCTCGCCTCCTGCGGGTTGCGGATGTGCACGGGCTGGCCGTTCCACAGCACGCTGCCCTCGTCGGGCTTCACACTGCCGTAGATGATCTTCATCAGCGTGGACTTGCCGGCGCCGTTCTCGCCCAGCACGGCATGGATCTCGCCGGGCTGCACCGTGAGCGACACGTCACTGTTGGCCACCACCGCCGGGTAGCGCTTCGTGATGTGCGCGAGCTGGAGTCTGGGAATCACTGGGTTTGTCTCGCTCGTTATGGCTTGTCATCCCGGGCTTGATCCGGGATCCATCGGTGCGTGGTGCCATGCCACGATGGATTGCGGGTCGAGCCCGCAATGACAATTGCTTGTGGTCCGTCTCGTCATTCTTTTTTCAATCCTGCCGCCACACCCTTGATTTGTTCGCGCAGCCATTTGGCGGACGCGGAAGCATGGGTGCGCTCGTGCCATAACTGGTAGTACATGAGCTGAGGGAAATCGATGGGGCACTCGAGGATCTTCACGGGGAGCCGGTCCACGAAACGCTCGCAGTATTGGCGGCCGGTGGTCATCACCAGCAAGCTCGATGCCACCATGGCCGGGATCAACCCGAAGTGCGGGCAACGCGCGGTGATGTTGCGCGCCAGGCCCAGGCTTTCCAGGTGATCGTCGATGACGCCGCGCGCGCCGGGGTGCGTGGGCGTCGGCGCAATGTGCTCGGCCTCCAGCCAGCTCTCCTGCGTCCACCCTCGGCGGGCTGCCGGATGGTCCTTCGACACCATGCACACCACTTCGTCGGCGAAGAGCATGCCCAGGTGCAGGTCCTCCGGGGGCTTGAGCCAGTTGCCCACCACCACGTCCACATCGCCCTGCGCGAGCTGGGCGTGGTAATCCGATGCGGCGGACAGCGGGTGGATCTCGATATGGCAGAGCGGCGCCTGGGCCTTGATCTGCGAGACCAGCCGGGGGAGGAACAGCGGGTCCAGGTAGTCGCTGGCGGCAACCCGGAAGGTATTGGTCGAGGTCTGGGGATCGAAGCCTCGCGCTCCGGTGAAAAGCACCTCGGCGGCGCGCAGGATGCTGGCGCTGGGCTCGATCATGCGCAGCCCGGCGTCAGTGGGCACCATCCCGGCGCCCGAACGCACCAGCAGCGGGTCCCCTGAGAGGTCGCGCAGGCGCTTGAGCGCCGCCGATACCGCCGGCTGGTACATGCCCAACCGGAGGGCGGCGCGGGAGACACTGCGTTCAGTCAACACGGTATGCAAGACCCTGATCAAGTGGAGGTCTATCTTGTCGAAAAGCGCTTGATCTCTCATACCTGTGCCTGCATTCTTCTCATATGAGCGGGCTTATGTTGCAGTGCGGCTGCCTCTTTACCCTCAAGGGACACACCACAAATCAACCATACTGGGTTTCATGGAATCGAAGACCATCAGATTCATCCGGGGCGGAGAGCTAGTCTCGCTCGGCAATGTACCACCCGACCGCACGCTGCTGGAACTGCTGCGCGAGGACCTGTCCTGCACCGGAACCAAGGAGGGCTGCGGCGAAGGCGACTGCGGCGCCTGCACCGTCGTGCTGGGCGAGCTGGAGGGCGACAGCATTCGCTACCGCGCGATCAACAGCTGCATCCGCCTGGCTCACTCGATCGACGGCATGGCGCTGTGGACGGTGGAGGACCTCGCCGCGGATGACGGCACGCTCCACCCGGCCCAGGAAGCGATGGTGCAATGCCACGGCTCGCAATGCGGCTTCTGCACGCCGGGGTTCGTGATGAGCCTGTTCGGCATGTACCAGAACCATGTGTGCCACGGCAAGGGCATAAGCCGCGAGCTGGCGCAGGAAGAGCTGTCGGGCAACCTGTGCCGGTGCACGGGATATCGGCCGATCCTGGATGCGGCGCAGAAGATGGCGCAGCTTCCGGCGGTGCGCGTCGATGAAGACGAACTGCGCGCCCAGCTTAAACGCCTGGCCGCCGGCAGCACCGCGCAGGCCTGGTCATACCTCGCGCCGAAGACATTGCCCGCGTTGCTCCTCGCTCGTGCAACGCACCCCGATGCACAGATCGTTGCCGGCTGCACCGACGTGGGCCTGTGGGTGACCAAGATGCACATGCGATTCGACAAGGTGCTGGACGTGACGGCGGCCGAAGAACTGCGGCGCATCGAGCACTACGACAACCACATCGCGATCGGCGCGGCCGTGACGCTCACTGACGCCTTCGATGCGCTGGTGGCTGATCGGCCGCAGCTCAAGACCTTCGCCAACCGCTTCGCAGGCCTGCCCGTGCGCAACGCGGGCACGCTGGGCGGCAACGTCGCCAACGGCTCGCCCATCGGCGACTCAATGCCGCTGCTGATCGCCTTGAACGCCCACATCGTCCTCATGAGCGCTCGCGGCCACCGCGAGATGCCTCTCGAAAATTTCTACACGGGCTACCGCAAGAACGTGCTTGCGCCGGACGAGGTGCTGGCATGGATCAAGGTGCCCCGGCCTTTGGCTTCCTCTCATGAGTTCCTGCGCGCCTACAAGATCAGCAAGCGCTACGACGACGACATCTCGGCCGTGTGCCTGGTGGTGAACATGGTGCTCCAAGGCGGCACCGTGGCCCAAGTGTTCATCGGTGCCGGCGGTGTTGCGGCCACGCCGGCACGCGCAAAACGTGCCGAGTCGGCGCTGAGAGGCAAGCCCTGGACGGCGGAAGCCGCGAAGCAGGCTGTCGATGCGCTGCGCGCCGAGTTTCAGCCGATCTCCGACATGCGCGCATCGGCGGAGTACCGCAGCGAGGTGCTGGGCAACCTGATGCTGCGCTTCTGGCTGGAGAGCCAGGGGCTCACGCAGATCAACCTGGAGAGCTTCACGTCTGTCATGCTGGGCCACGACCCGGCATCCATGGTGGTGTCGGCAGGCGGGCAGTGGATTGCGGATCAAGTCCGCAATGACAACGGTGGGAGAGCTGCATGAACGCTCCCGAGAAGTTTCTTGGCAAGAGCACCGCAGCGCCGGCCTCGGGCACCGCGCATTTCCACGAAAGCGCGCGCGCGCAGGTGGCCGGATCGGCAACGTATGTCGACGATATCCCCGAGGTCAAGGGCACGCTCTACGCCGCGCCGATCCTTTCCACCATCGCCCACGGCAAGCTCAAGGGCGTCGATACGATTGCCGCGATGGCCATGCCCGGCGTCCGCGCCGTGATCCTGCCGCGCGACATTCCCGGCGACCCCAAATTCCCGACGTTCACGCACGACGAAACGATCTTCGCGATGGACACGGTCGAGCACATCGGCCAGGTGATCGGCATCGTGGTGGCCGACACGGTGATGGATGCGCGGCGTGCGGCGCGCAAGGTGAAACTGGACATCGAGCCTCTGCCCGCCGTGCTCACCGTGAAAGAGGCACTCAAGGCCCAGAGCTTCGTGCTGCCCCCGGTGTTCGTGCGCCGGGGCGACGCAGCCGCGGGCCTGGCGCGCGCCGCGCATCGCCTCAGCGGCGAGCTCGAAGTGGGCGGGCAGGAGCATTTCTACCTCGAAGGCCAGGTGGCCTACGCCCTGCCGCTGGAGCAGGAGCAATTCTGGATCTACTCCAGCACCCAGCATCCCGGCGAGGTGCAGCACTGGGTGGCACACGCGCTCGGGCTCGAGAACAACGCCGTCACCGTCGAATGCCGGCGCATGGGCGGCGCCTTCGGCGGCAAGGAAACGCAGGCCGGCCATCTTGCCGTGTGGTCAGCGCTCGCAGCGAACAAGCTGCGCCGCCCGGTGAAGCTGCGGCTGGACCGCGACGATGACTTCATGATCACCGGCAAGCGTCACCCCTTCGCCTACGAATACACGGTGGGGTTCGACGAGCGCGGCCTCATCACCGGGCTGAAGCTGATGCTGGCGGCCAACTGCGGCTTCAGCGCGGACTTGAGCGGCCCCGTGGCCGACCGCGCCGTTTTCCACGCCGACAACGCCTACTTCCTCAGCGATGTCGAAATCGCCTCCTACCGCTGCAAGACAAACACGCAGAGCCACACGGCATTTCGTGGCTTCGGCGGACCGCAGGGCATGATCGTGATCGAGGCGATCCTGGGCGACATTGCGCGGCATCTCGGGCTGGACCCGCTGGACGTGCGCAAGCGCAACCTGTACGGCATCAAGGACCGCAATGTCACGCACTACCAGATGCAGGTGGAAGACAACATCCTGCATCCGCTCATCGACCAGCTCGAAGGCAGCGCCGATTACCGTGCCCGGCGCGAGGCTATCGCGCAATGGAACGCGCAGAGCCCCGTGATCAAGCGCGGCATCGCGCTCACGCCCGTGAAATTCGGCATCTCATTCACCGCGACTTTCTTCAATCAGGCCGGCGCGCTGGTGCATGTCTACACCGACGGCAGCGTGCAGGTGAACCATGGCGGCACCGAGATGGGCCAGGGCCTGAACACCAAGGTAGCGCAGATCGTCGCGGATGAGCTGGGCGTCCCCTTCGAGCGCGTACGCTGCACCGCCAGCGACACCAGCAAGGTACCCAACGCCAGCGCCACGGCCGCGTCGAGCGGCACCGACCTGAATGGCCGTGCCGCGCAATTCGCCGCCCGGCAGGTGCGCGAGCGGCTCGCCAACTTCGTGAGCCAGCGCCAGCACTGCGACCCGAAGAAGGTGATCTTCGCGCACGGCCAGGTGAGCAGCCCCGATGCGGCGATCAGCTGGGAGCAGCTCATCGACGACGCGTACAAGGCCCGCGTGCAGCTGTGGAGCGACGGCTTCTACAAGACGCCCAAGATCCATTACGACAAGCACACGCTCACGGGCCGGCCGTTCTACTACTTCTCGTACGGCGCCGCCTGCAGCGAAGTGGCGATCGACACGCTGACCGGCGAGAACCGGCTGCTGAAGGTGGACATCCTCCACGACGTGGGCACGCCCATCAACCCGGCCATCGACATGGGGCAGATCGAGGGCGGCTTCATCCAGGGCGTGGGCTGGCTCACTACCGAAGAGCTGGTGTGGGACGGCAAGGGCTACCTCGCCACCCACGCGCCCAGCACCTACAAGATCCCCGCGACCGGCGATGTGCCCGAGCACTTCAAAATCGAACTCTGGCCCGAGCCCAACCGTGAAGACAATGTCTTCGGCAGCAAGGCCGTCGGCGAACCGCCCTTCATGCTGGCGATCAGTGTGTGGGAGGCGTTGCGGGATGCGGCGGCGGCGGCGCGGGGTGGCAAGGCGGTGGTGCGCATGGATGCGCCGGCGACGGCTGAGAATGTGCTGCGGGCGTTGAAATAGACTTGAACAAAGGTGCTCAGCAGTGTTTCACCGGGAAACGCTGGAAGCAATGGTTGACCGCGGCCCTGCGGCACCGGCGCTGGGCCATACAAACCGCCAAAATTGAGGCCGTTGGGCGCGGTACCGCGCCTCAGCAGTAGCCTTATCTGACACATCTTGTCGGAAAAAGTCACATGCCCATGAGCCACCCGCCTACACGCTGGCTCTGCAGCATCGGCCTCAATACAGTCCATGAAGATCCTCAACCTCATCCACGTCATGGTCGCGCAAGCGTTCTACAGCTGGGCACTGCGCGAGATCAATCCGCTTCATCCGGATGTGCCGCGCATCATGCTCCGGCGCATGGAACTCGCCGATAAGGCCAAGGGCGTTCTCGGCTGAGTTGGCGCCGTCACTTCGGGCGCTTGCCGCCCCGGTGTGACAGCAGTTCCGCAAGCCGATCGGCGGTGCGCAGGCTCGCGCTTCGGTCCTGCGCGGCCAGCGCGGCTTGGTACCATGCGATGGCCTTGTCCGCGTCTTGCGCTGCTTCGTAAGCGACACCAAACGCTTCGGCCACCGCGCCCATCGCGCCCCACAGCGGCGCAAACTCCGCTTCCAGGAACCGCAGGCGGTCCAGCAGATAAGCAGGCCCCCTCCCCCCAAGCTCGCCCTGGATCGCGAGCGTCTCCAGTGCCAGCGTGAGCGATACCGGCGATGCCACTCCCGCGAGTTCGTCCGAAAGCGGTTGCGTCGGCCGCTGCGCATCGACGCCCTCGCGGCGCCATGTCCACTCGGGGTCTCCATAGCATTGGTAGGCCGCCCAGGTGTTGCCGCTCGGGTTGGCGCGCAGCGCGGCAGCACGTCCCGCACCGACAGCGTCGATGAAGCGGCCGCCGATGAGCAGCGTTTCGTAGAAGTGCGACGCGAACTCGGCCGCCGGGTTGTCCTCCACGGCCCAGCCGGCGGCGACCACGCAGCGCACGCCCACGCGGATCAGCGATTCGGCGATGTTGGCCGCAAACTGCGCGCGGTCGTACGACGGCAGCGCGATCGTGGCTTCGCGCGCCGCCAGGTGGCAGCAGTTGAGGAAAACCAGCTCCGGCACGACGCGCATGGCCTCCACTTCGGCGGAGCCCAGGTAAATGCCGTCGCCCGACAGCACGACACCCCCGTTGGAGCCGGGCTCGCCATGTCCCGCGACGTGCACGATGCGATAGGGCCGCGCGAAAAGCGCATTGATGATGGTCTGCGCGTCGGCCTGGTCCAGCAGCGCATGCACGCGCTCGGCGGGGATGCCGCGGCCCGGTGCACTGAGCTCGGCCGCGACGGCGATGGCTTCCCGCCGCGCGCCTTCCAGCCGCGGGTAGCGCGCGGGGTCGGCGAGCGGCTCGCCGATCACGAGCACGCTGTCGTCCAAGGTGGCGTCGCGCGGCTTGTCGCGGAAGGTGTCGATGCGCAACTTGCGCACCAGCTTGCTGCGGATGGCCCAGGGGCGGTTGTCGGCGCTCTGGTCGTCCGGGTTGGTGTCCAGGATTTCCCACGGGATCGACGCTGTGTCAGGGTCCACCTCCAGCACCAGTTCGCCCGTGCCGGCAAGGAAGGGCTCGATCTCCATCGGCACCAGCAGGTTGAACAGCGTGCGCCCGATCAGCGGATCGTTGTTGGCGTCATTCGATGCCGTGGTGACCAGCTGGCGCAGCAGGCTGCCTTGCGCGTGCTGCGCGCGCACCTCGGTGCGCGCGCGCCGCGTGTCCAGCGTGTAGGTGATGCAGGGGTGCGCCGGGTCGCGGCCGGGCACCTTCAGGGCGCTGATGAAGTCGTGGCGCGCCCCGCGGTAGCCGGAGTCGAGCGGGCGGCGCAACGCGCCGGGGCCGAACCCGATCTTGCCCACCAGTTTGAGCCGGCTGGGCGCCGACTGCTCCTGCAACTGCAGCGCGTGCCATGCCTCCCCCGCGCGGTCGAGGTATTGCTCGATGAGCAGCAGTTGGCCCACGCGGGGCCAGCCGTTCTCCAGCAGCTTGCCGTTCGCCTCCAAAACGCCCTGCGCAATGGCCCGCGCGGCGGCACCCGGCGTGATGCCGGTGCCGCCGCTGCCGATCAGCGTGGCCGCCAGGTCGAATTGCGAATGGGCTCCGGTCTTGCTCTCCGACAGGCGCTGCGCATAGGCCAGCACCGCCTGGCGCACGGTGTACACCAGGTCCACCTCCCGTAGCTTTCCCTCCTCGCCGAGCCCTGCCACCAGGGCCGCCGCCGGTTTCGCCATCTCCGCGGGGTTGTCGGGGTCGCGGCGCTTGTTGCGGAAGATCTGGTGCGAACCGGGCGCATCCGGGTACAGGCCCGCCTTGAGTGCGCGGCCCATGGCCCCATCGACGAGCCGGTCGATCGCCGCCTCGGCACCTGTGAGCAACATGGATCGGTAGTGGCCGATGAGCAGCGGCTCGCGGATGAAACGCAAGTCGCCGTTACGAACCGAGACTGACAGCGCGGCTGTCCTGGGTCGCGCCCGCTCCTCGCGTCCCAGGCCCATCACGTCGGCCGGACGCGATGGCGGCAGCCACGCTTCCAAGCCACGGGAGGGGCGGCTGCGCGCGAGCGCGGCGCGCGGGATGGTGCGGGCGCTGTCGCCGCCGATAGGGCCGGCTGTTTCGCTTCCACGTGTGCCGGTCTGAAAGGCCTGCAGCCTGTTCGTCGCGCCGGTCTCCAGCAGTTCGACATACCCGTCGAAGGCCCCTTGCACATCGGGCAGCTTGCCGTGTACCGCATCCACCGTCCAGGTGGCCACGCCGGGCAGCAGCGCGTTGTCCAGCGTCACGCGACCGTCGCCGCCATCGGCGGTATTGAGGTACTCGAGGCCTTCCGCGCCCATCGAGATGCCGGCGGGCGTGAACGGTGCCTGCCCCACCACCAACGCCATCTTCGACGCATCGGCTGCCAGCGCCGGCAACTGCGCGTCCAGCCTGCGGCGCAGCGCTACCGCCTGGTCGAGCACGTCCTGCGGCGGCGCGCCCCATTCGTAGATGGCGCGCTGCGTATCGGGTTCGTGCCAGAGGTTGAGGCGGCGCAGGGCGGCCATGTCGTCGTCGGCGAGCTTCTGCCACGTGGCGGCGCGCGCCAGGCCCCTGTCGGCATCGAGCAGCGCCGCCTGCAACTGGATGAAGCCGGGCAGCCCGGCCATCATCCGGCGCGCCCCCCGGTTGTCGAAGAGCGAGCCGAGCACCGCGAGCGTGTTGCCAAAGGTGTCGTCGCCCGACAGCGTCTGCATGGGCGACCATGAGCCGCCGTTGGGCGTGCCCAGCATCAGTAGCCGCGCGCCCTCGCGCGCCATCATGCGCTTCCACGTGGCGGGCTTCTCCAGCTGCAGGGTGCGTGCGACGAGGCCGCCCATCGAATGCGCGAGCAGCCGCACCGGCCGGCCGCTGGTGTCGCGCGCGGCCAGCGCGGCGTCGACGGTCGCGGCAAGCCGGCGCGCCTCGTCTTCGATCGGCCTGCGCCAGTCGAATGCAAAGGGGATCACCTCGTGCGTGGCGGCAAGATGCTCGATCAGTGCGTCATATGCGCCGTCGACCGGCCCATCCGGTTCAATGCGTGAGGCGGTGGCCGGGTTCCACTCCAGCTTGAGAAGCGCGTTGATGAAGCCCGCGCCCAGCCAGATTCGCTTGCCGTCGAGCTTGAGGTTGGAGCCGAGGATGCCCGGCAGCACGACCACGGCCGGCCGTTCGGCCGCAGTGCCCGCCGGCCCCCGCGATCTCGCCACGGCCCGGGCAGCGCGCGTGCCGCTTGCATCCTGTCCTGCCCATGACAACGGGCCGATCGCGGCAAAGTCGTCCGGTGTGTCGCGCATCAACGCGGCCGCGATCGCATCGACCGTGCGCTGGTTCGCGAAGTAATTGAAGTGGGACACCTTCGCGCCTCGATCGAGCATGAAGCTCGCGCCCGGCCCGGTGGCAAGGGGCGAGCGCGCCATGCCGCCGTACATCGAGCGCGTCTGCACCACCAGGTCGTTGTCCGTCCAGTAGAAGGCATCCGACAGCAGCGTCTTGACCCAGGAGCCGACAGAGTCGCCTTCCATGTCGCCGGCCACCACGCGCAGTTCTCCGGGTAAGGGTTCGCTGCGCGAGTTGAGCCATGCGACCACGGGGCTCTCGGGCATCATCGCCTCCAGGCCCGGCAGCTGCGCCGGGTCGGCGCGCCGCCGCGCGACCTCGTGCAGGAAGTCGACCAGCTCCGGCGCCACCGGCACACTGGCGAGTTCCAGGCCCCAGCGCAACACGGAAAGATATGCGTCCAGGCGCTTCGATGCCAGCAACGTGCCGTGTGCCGGGCAGGCGACACGCACCGCGCGTTCCACCTTCAGGCGTTTGGCTTGCGCGGCGTTGACCAGCTCGCGTAGCTGGGCCCGATGCGTCGCGTAGCCGGCGCCTTTGAAGAATGCGAGCTCATCGGCCGCCAGCGCGCCGCCACCGCAGGCCCGCGCCAGGATCTCCGCTACCAGCCCGCCGCGCGAGTGCGTCACGAGGTGCAGGCGCGCGCCGGTGGGCATCGCCTGCACCAGCGTCAGCGCGTTGGCGATGGGGCTGTGCGCCAGGGTCGGGTGGTCGAGCGCATACACGCGGTTCCTGTAATGGGTGAACAGGTCGCGCACGGCTTGCGGATGCGCCGTCCACAGTTTGCCGAAGGTGCTGACGGTCTCCACGAAGGTGCCGTGCACCAGCACCAGCAAAGGGCCGCCATCTGATGCAGCCTTGATGTTGGCGGGCTGCAAGCCCCCTTGCTTGAGCGATGTCGGCAGCGGGTCGGTGGTGAGCTGGTACACGCCCGCATTCACCGCCCCGTCGAGCTTGCGCGTGATCGCGGCTGTCGCGAAGTCCACCGCGGAGTCCTTCGCAATGCCGGTGACAACCTCGAACGCGCTGAGCACTGCCTCGCCCATCCAACCGCGCGTGGCGCCGCGCGTGGCCGCCGCTTCCAGGCCGGGCCAGCCAAGGCGCGCCGACACGGCGACGCCATCGGCCTTGTACTCGTCGCCGCCACGAGTGCCGGCCGCCGACTGCGCCATGAGAAGATCGCGCGCATTTTCGGGATGCAGCACCAGCGTCGGGCCGTTGGCGACGGTGAGCACGACCACGTCCTGCCCGGGCCGCGCGGTGAGCCGCACCGTGTCGCCGTTGCCGCGCGACGCACCCACGCGCACGGATGCCGCGCCCTGCAACTGGCCGGGGACGATGAAGCTGATCTCCTTCGGCGATGTGGCCATGACGGACCTCCCGAATTCAAACGGTGAACGGCTTTTGCGCGAGGAAAGATTTGGCGTTGCCCAGAACGAACAGGTTGGGCGACTGGCTGCGCGGCAATGCGGCGCGGATGCGTGCGTGAAAACTGTCGTAGTTGCCCGTGAACGCGCCCTCGTCCCACACCTTCAACAGCTTCTCGGTGAAGGCGCCGTTGTGCTCACCGTCCATCGAGGTCTGGCTGTCCCTGCATCCGGAAATCAGAATGACGGCCGGCTTGAATTCGCTAACGAGGCCCGTTTCCGGCGCGGCGGCATCGACCTGGGCCAGCGCTTCATCGGGGTCCGTCGCCACCCTCGCGCGCGTGACAGTGCCGCTGTGGCAGCTGTCGGAGAGCACCAGGACGCGCACGCCCGCGGCGAAGCGGCCAAGCTCGACATACAGTTCGTCGTCCACCAGCTGGCCGTCGTACAGGCACCAGGTCTCGTCTTTTCGATCGGGCTCGTCACCGTTGGCATCGCGCACCTGGCCGCCGTGGCCGGAGAACGTGAGGAAGAAGAAGTCGCCCTTCTTCAGCGCCTTGGCTGCGCTACGCACCGCAGCGAGAAACTTGGCGCGGGTTGCCCTTTTCGTGCGCAGCACCGTGGGCGTCATGCCTCGGGATTTCGCGATGGCCGCCATGTCCGCAGCGTCGAACTCGCAGGCCGACAGCGGACCGTCCCAGCCGCTGTACGCGGCGGCGCTCACGCTGTTCAGGCCGAGGTGAAGTGACAGGGCCTTCGCGGTCTTGGTGGTCATTGTTGTACCCCCCTACCGCCCCGAGGGGGCAGGCGAGCACAGTATGGGCAGCGCCCCTGCCGGCGTCAATGACCCGCTGGTGCCGGATTACCTCAGGGCTGCTGCCTGGTCGCCGGACGCGCGCACCGGGGTGAGCACAGTTTGGGTATTAAACATGTCGCGTGCCGGCCGCGTCTCCGGCAACACGTAGACAACGCCGTAGGTGCCCTTGAACGCAGGGCTCACCACCTGTTCGTAGAAGCGCACCGGGACGTTGATGCACCCATAGGTGATGCGCTTGTCGGCAGCGCTCGCGGACGCGAGCCGCTGCGCGCGGCGCTCCTTGGGCGTGCCGGGCACCACCCTGTGCAGCGAGACCGCCGAGTCGTAGTCCACCCACAGCACTTCCACACCGTGGATGTCGCGGTCAAGCGACGCCATGAAGCGTCCGGCGGGCGTGGTGCGCTCCTCCGGCCTGATGCTGGAGAGCTTGCGCTGGCCGATGCCGGGAACGGTGTGGTCGCCGATGGCAAGGCCCATCAGCGCAGGCGTCGCGCCCCGCAGCCGCCCGTCGGCGTTGAACACATACACGCGCGCCTGCACCTTGTCGATGATGATGAAGGGCAGGTTTTGGTTGTCCGCGGACCGCACGATCCAATTTGCGACTTCCCCCGCCTCGGGCGAGGCCGCTTCACCGGCGAAATCAGCCGTGCGCACGCTGTACGCGGCGCTTTGCGGGGGGCCGGCGGAGGCCTCGGCCGACGTGGCCGGTTGTCCCGCGGATGGATCGTCGGCGGCCATCGCCCCGAAAGCCCAAAGGCCGGTTAATACAACGACCGGTACCCACCCACTCATACGCCGCATGACCGTGAACCTCCAGGACAATCGATTTCGCACCTGTGCACTCGCGGGCACAGTCGTATTCGAAGTCTAAACGCTCATTCTCGTGCGCGGGGATGCTTTACGCACCTCCACACGCAAGCAGGGCGAAGATGCAACTTCGCCCTGCGTACCGGCATTACCGGTTAGTTGCGCCCTTGCTTGCGCGGGCGCGATGGCGGCATCGGCGCAGGGGGCGGAGGCGGCGGCGGCGGCGGAGACGCGACCGGCGGCGGCGGCGGCGGCGGGGGAGGCGGCGGCGGCGGCGGCGGGGGAGGAGGCGGCGGAGGCGGAGGCGGCGGCGGGGGAGGCGGAGGCGCAGCAGCCGCTACGGTTCGCGCGGGAGCACCGAAGTAATACACCAGGCCGATCGACGCCATGTCGATGTTGGAGCGGTTTCTCACCGGGTCCTTGATGCGATAGCGTTCGATCTCGGCGCGCACGGAGAGGCGGTCGGTGAAAGCGTATTGCAGCCCCACGCCAAACTTCGGCGCGAACTTGCGATCACTCCCATCGAGCGTGACCGGCCCGACGGCGCCGGAACGGCTGAAGTCGGTCTTGACATTCGCGTAAGCGGCCCCGACACGCCCAAAAGCCGAGAACCGGTCACCCATCGGCACAATGCCCACCAGATCGAGGTTCAGCCCCCGCACGCGCATGTCGCCGCCGAACGAACCGAGTGGAACGGTGTTATAGCGGTAGCTGAACTCGCCGAGGTCGAAGTACCCGCCCTCCAGTGCGAAGTTGGGCGTGAGGCGGTACCCGCCATAGAGCTTCCAGCCGCGGTCCTTGTCGTCCGCGGACGTTGCGCCCACGGCAAAGCCGGTGCTCCCGGATGGGGTCACGGTGGCCGGGGTGTCGAAGTGGCCGCGCGTCGGGCCTATATTGGCGCCGGCGTACCAGCCGTTGGGCTCGACGGCAAATGCGGGCGAGCACCCCAGTACGGCGAGGCTCACGAGCGTCAGCTTGTGCCCCAGGGGCAGCTGTATTCGTCTGGTCATTGTGGATCCTGTTCTTTGCTGAATCGTTCCTGTACGTGGAACGACCTTCAGCATCCACATGAAGTGAGGCGGGGCTTGTAGGAGAACGCCGCATCGTCCCTCTATCGTGGCGCATTTCCAACTCGACCTTGCTGGGTCAATGCAGCACGGCGGCGTCTAACAGCAAGCTCAGCCGCGAAAGTGGCATGCCACCCAGTGGCCTTCCGTCGATTCCTTGAGCGGCGGTGTTTCGGTGCTGCAAATCGGAAACTGCGCGATCGGGCAGCGCGTGTGGAAGCGGCAGCCCGTGGGCGGGCGCACAGGGCTGGGCACGTCGCCCTCGAGCATGATGCGCTTGCGCTTGACCTGAGGATCGGGAATGGGCACGGCCGAAAGCAACGCTTCGGTGTAGGGATGCAAGGGGCTGGAGTAGAGGCTGCGCGCGGGTGCGATCTCGGCGATGCGGCCAAGGTACATCACCGCCACGCGGTCGCTGAAATGCTCCACCACCGACAGGTCGTGCGCGATGAACATGTAGGTGAGCTGCAACTTTTCCTGCAGGTCCTCCAGCAGGTTCACCACCTGCGCCTGCACCGACACATCCAGCGCCGACACCGGTTCGTCGCACACGACCAGCCGCGGGTTGACGGCGAGCGCGCGCGCAATGCCGATGCGCTGGCGCTGGCCGCCGGAAAATTCGTGCGGGTAGCGGCGCATGTAGTCAGGGTTCAGGCCCACGAGCGTCAGCAGCTCGGCGATGCGGTCGCGGTATTCGCCGGGGCCCTGGTGCAGCTTATGGATGGTGAGCGCCTCGCCGATGATCGAGCCCACCGTCATGCGCGGGTTGAGCGACGCGTATGGGTCCTGAAAGATGATCTGCATGTCGCGCGCCAGGGCACGCAGCTCTTCCTTGCCCATCGCCGTCACGTTGCGCCCGTCGAACCACACCTCGCCCGAGGTGGGCTCGATCAGGCGCAGGATGCAGCGGCCCGTGGTGCTCTTGCCGCAACCTGATTCGCCCACCACGCCCAGCGTCTCGCCGGCGGCGATGTCGAAGCTCACGCCGTCCACGGCGTGCACCTTGTCGACATGGCGCGAGAACACGCCGCCCTTCACGGGGAAATGCTTGACCAGCTCCTTGACCCTCAGCAACGGCTCGGTTTTCAGCAGCGCGGAACTCATACGCCGATCTCCTCCGCGCGGATGCAGGCGACCTTGTGCGCGGGAACGATCTCGCGCAGCGGCGGCGTGGCCGCCGTGCAAGCCGGTATGGCGTACTTGCAGCGCGGCGCGAACCGGCAGCCCTCGGCCGGCTCGATCAGCTTGGGCACAGTGCCCTTGATCGATTCCAGCCGTACGCGGTGCATGGCGGCCCGGTCGATGCGGGGGATGGAACGGATCAAGCCCTGCGTGTACGGATGGCGTGGCCGCGCGAAGAGCTCAGTCGCGCTCGCCTCCTCCACCACCTTGCCTGCATACATCACAACGACGCGCTGCGCCATCTCCGCCACCACGCCCATCGCGTGCGTGATGAGCATGATCGACATGCCCAGGCGGTCCTTCAGGTCGTTGAGCAGGTCGAGAATCTGCGCCTGGATGGTCACGTCAAGCGCCGTCGTCGGCTCGTCGGCGATCAGCAGCTGCGGGTTGCACGACAGCGCCATCGCGATCATCACGCGCTGGCGCATGCCGCCGGAGAACTGGTGCGGATAATCGTGGATGCGGCGCTCGGGCATCGGGATGTTGACCAGCTTAAGCATCTCGGCCGCATGATCCAGCGCCGAGCGCCGGCTGAAGCCGCCGTGCAGGCGCACCGATTCCGCGATCTGCTCGCCCACGGTGTACACCGGGTTCAGCGAGGTCATCGGCTCCTGGAACACGATGGCGATTTCCTTGGTGCGCACCTTGCGCATGCCGGCGTTGTCCAGCGGCACGAGGTCGCGCCCCTGCCACAGCACCTGTCCTGCGACGATGCGCCCCGGCGGCATCGGGATGAGCTTGAGCACGGTCATCGCCGTCACGGTCTTGCCGCAACCCGATTCACCGACCACGCACACCGTCTCGCCTCGCTCCACCGAAATGTCGACGCCATCGACCGCGTGCAGCCAGCCGTCCTCGGTCTTGAAATGGGTCTTGAGCCCCTTGATCTCTAGCAATGCCATTTAGGGGCTGTCCTGCTTTGTTGGCGGGATCAGGGCGACGGGGCGCTCTACTCCGCGACTGTCCCCCGCCGCCGGGAGGGCGGCTCCTCCTTGATGTCGCTGCGTAGAGCGCCCCGCCGCCCTGATCCTGCCAACGTTGTGGGTGTTCGATGCGTCGAAAGAATCAACGTCGCCCAAGGGCCGGGGATGGCGGGTGGCTGATGCAGCGAAATCAAGGGGGAGCCGCCCTCCCGGCGGCGGAGGACATTCGCGGAGTCGGCCACCCGCCGTCCACGGCCCGCCGCCCACACACTGCGTTGGACCCCTCGCGATCACAGCACGTCCCTCGGATCGAGCGCGTCCCGCAGCCCATCGCCGATGAAATTGATGCACAGCACCGCGAGGAAAATCGCCGCGCCGGGGAACATGGCCCAGTAGGGGGCGATGTCCAGGTATTCCTTGCTGTCGTAGAGGATGCGGCCCCAGGTCGGTATGTCGGGCGGAAAGCCCAGGCCCAGGAACGAGAGCGTCGATTCGGCGATGATGGCCGCGGCCACGTCGATGGTGCCGGCCACGATCACCGGGCCCAGCGCATTGGGAAGGATGTGCCGCACCACCTGGCGCGATGTGCTGGCGCCCAGCGCGCGCGCCGCCTCGACGAATTCCTTTTCGCGCAAGGAGAAGAATTGCGCGCGAACCAGCCGCGCCACCGGCATCCAGCGAAAGCCGCCGATGACGAAAACGATCAGCAGGAACACGCCGACTTCGGGGCCGAAGACTGACTTCAGGCCGTCGCGGAACAGGTAGATCAGCAGCAGCAAGAGGGGCAGCTGTGGCAGCGACAGGAACAAATCGGTGAACCACATCAGCGCGGCGTCCACCCGCCCGCGCGACATGCCGGCGATGGCGCCGATGGTGACGCCGACCAGGATCGCCATGCTCATCGCCGCCAGCCCGACCGCCAGCGAGATGCGCCCGCCATACAGCATGCGCGCGAAGATGTCCTGGCCCAGGTCGTCGGTGCCGAAGGGGTGGTTCCAGGCGGGCCCTTTCAGGCGCGCGGAAAAGTCGATCTCGTTGATCGCCAGCTTCCACACGAACGGGCCGAACACCACGAGCGCCACCATCACCCCCAGCACGAACAGGCTGGCGAACGCGAGCCGGTGGCGGCGGAATCGACGCCACGCGTCCGCCACCAGCGACACGCTGCGCTGCGGCTTGCCTTGCGCCGGCGCCGGTGCCGGTGCCGGGTCAGCGATAACTGATGCGGGGGTCGAGCCAGCCATAGAGCAAGTCGGCAATCAGGTTGAAGAGAATCACGAGGCAGGAGAACACGAAAGTCACGCCCATGATCACCGGCGTGTCGTTGCGCAGGATGGCGTCGATCAGCAGCGAGCCGATGCCCGGGATACGGAAGATCTGCTCGGTGACGATGGCGCCGCCGAAGATGGCAGGCATCTGCAGCGCCACCAGCGTCACCACCGGGATCAGCGCGTTGCGCACCACGTGCTTCATCACGATGTCCCAGTCGGACAGACCCTTGCTGCGCGCCGTGGTGACGTGGTCCAGGCGAATGACATCCAGCATCGCCGAGCGCACGTAGCGCGTCCAGCTTGCGCCCTGAAAAAGGCCGAGCACCATCACCGGCATGATGGCCTGGCGCAGGTGCTCCCACCACCACTGCCAGCCCGTCGCCGCGATGTCCGCGCGGTAGACGAACGGCAGCCAGTCCAGCTTGATCGAAAAAAGCAGGATGAACAGCAGGCCGGTGAAGAAAGTGGGCAGGGAGAAGCCGACGAAAGCCAGTGCGCTGGCGATGCGGTCGAACCAGGAATAGGGGCGCATGGCCGAGTAGATGCCCACTGGCAGCGCGACCATCAGCGCGAGCACCTGGGACGCGCCGATCACCGCCAGCGTCACGGGCACGCGCTGCAGGATGAGGCTGTCCACATCGACGCGGCTGATGAAGGAAAAGCCCCAGTCGCCCCGGAACATGGCCCACAGCCAGCGGAAGTAGCGCTGCCAGATCGGATCATCCAGGCCGAACTGCTTGCGCAGGTTGGCCTGCACCTCGGGCGGCACGTTCGGGTTCAGCGCCATTTCGGCGAACGGGTCGCCCGGCGCCAGCGCCAGCACGGTGAAAAGCACCACGCTGATGCCCAGCAGGCTGGGCACCGCGATCATCAGCCGCCGCAGGAGATAGGAGCCCACGGCCTAGCAGTGTCCGGTATCGATCAAGCTTCCCTGTACCAGTTGTGCAGACCGGAGAAGTCGAGGTCCCAGCCGGTCAGCGCCGTCACCAGCTTGTGGCTGGCGCCGCGAACGCGCGGTCGGCTGATCAACGGGATGATCGCGTTGTCGCCCACCACAAGGTCATTCATGCGGATGAACATGGCGGCACGCTTGACCGGGTCGAGCTCCGCCTCGGCCTGGGCGTAGACCTTCTCGTACTCGTCGTTGCGCCAGCGCGCGATGTTGCGGCCCTGCCATTTGTTGGCCTTGGCTGAAATCTCGTGAGCGCGGTATTGGTCCATGAATCGCTCGGGGTCGGGCTGGGTCATGGTCGTGGTGTACATCTGCATGTCGCACCAGAATTTGCCGTAGGTGTCCGGGTTGGCGACGTCCGAGGAGAAGAACACCGACGCGGTGACTGATTTCAGCTCCAGGTCGATGCCCGCCTTCTGGCAGGCCTGCTTGACGACGGCCTGCTCCTTCTGCCGGATGCCGTTGACCGATGTCTGGTAGACGAACTTCATCTTCTTGCCGCCTTTTTCGCGGATGCCATCGGCGCCCTTCTTCCAGCCGGCGGCCTCGAGCAGGGCGTTGGCCTTTTCGACGTTGAACTCCATCTTCGTGTTGGGCGAGCGGAACTTGGCCGGGTTGTTGAGGAAGTTCGCCGTCGCAACGCCCGTGCGCCCGTAGATGAACTGCTGGATGCCGGCCCGGTCGGCCAGCAGCGCCATGGCCTGCCGCACCGCCGGGTCGGTGAAGGCGAAGTGCTTGCTCTTGATGCTGGCGCGCTCGCCCTCGACCTCGGTCCACGGGTCGGTCTGGTTGAGCATGATGAACTCGATGTCGCCGCTGGGGATGATGTGGGCCTTTCCCTTGCCGCCCTCTTCCATCCGCTTGAGCACCTCGTCCTCGACCTGGAGGTTCCAGGCGTAGTCGTACTCGCCGGTCTGCAGCACGGCCCGCGCCGCCGACGCCGCGTCTCCGCCACCCTTCATCTCGATCGTGTCGAAGTACGGACGGTTCGGCATGTGGTAGTTGTTGTTGATCTCCCCGCGCACCATGTCGCCCGGCTTGAAGTCGACGAACTTGTAGGGGCCGGTGCCCACCGGCTTCAGGTTGTTGGGTGCCTCGCGCGACTTGGCGCCGGCATACGGCCCGAACAGGTGCTTGGGGATGATCATGCCCTCGGCCGCGACGAATGCCGTGGCCCAGAACGGGGTCGCCTTGGCGAAGGTCACTCGGATGGTGTGCGAATCGACCTTCACGACCGAGACGTCTTTGTACACACCGGAAGTCACCGCCGCCGTGGCAGGGTCCTTGGCATATTCCCAGGTGAAGACGCAATCGTCGGCGGTGAACGGCTGGCCGTCGTGCCAGGTCACGCCACGCTTGAGCTTCCAGGTCACGGACTTGCCGTCCGCGGACAGGCCGCCGTTCTCGCGCGTGGGCACTTCCGCGGCCAGGATAGGCACCAGATTGCCGTCCTTGTCCCAGGACCCCAGCGGTTCGTAGAAGATGCGCGAGCCTTCCTGGTCCTTGGTGCCGTTGGCGAAGTGCGGCTGCAGGAGCGTCGCGCCCTGCCACCACAGCGCCTTGAGCGCGCCGCCGCCGCCCCGCTTGGTCGGCTTGTAGACCTGGGCGGGCTGGGCGCTCGCGACGCCGGCGTGCATCAGCAGCATGGAGGCCATCGGTGCGGTGAGCCCGAGCGAGACCATCTGATGGATGAAAGTACGGCGCGCAAGCCGGCCGCTACGGACTTCCTCGATCGATTCCCGGATTTGTCGTTCCTGCATGCGTTGCTCCTGAGTGAGAACGGAAGGATGGGCGCAACCCGTCCGCGGGGCCACCGTGCAAACACTAATACCCAGCGGCCCGGGTTCGGGCAGCCGTATCACTCAGAAAGCAAGGAACCTGCCTGAATGGCTCAGGCAGGCCGGCTCACGCCGTCGCGGTCGCGCCCACCCTCTGCGGCTGGGCTGCACCGGTGTACTTCCACACCGTGAAGGCGAAGACCAGGATGGCGATGCCCACCAGGGACGACGCGGCACCGAGCAGCGGCTCGATTGCCGTGACGCCCCGGAACAGTGCCGCCAGCGCGACCATCTGGACGAAGTGGGCCGGGACATAAAGCCAGAAGTGCACCTTGGCAAGGCGGCTGGCGGCCGCCTCGGGCCAGAGCCGATAAAAGGCCCCGAACAAGGCCATGGTCACCCAGCCGAGCAGGTTGAGGTGCGCATGCACCGGGTGCATGCTGTGGTCGTGGCTGGCCGCCATGAAGATGCCGAGCGACACGCCGGCGATCAGGTAGAGCACCGACAGGCGCAGGAACCATTGGCTGATGCTTTTCATGGTGTGTCTCCTTGATGTGGGGTGGCGAGTCTAGGCGCGCACGGCGCCCGCGGGTAGCTGCGCCTCTGCATAATGAGGCCGCAAGAATGCATACCCCATCCGATTTCGACTGGAGCGACCTGCAATACCTGCTGGCGGTGGCACGCCACGGCAGCACGCTGGGCGCCAGCCGCGCCATGGGTGTCAACCAGTCGACCGTCCAGCGGCGCCTCTGCGAGCTGGAGCGGTGCATCGGCCAGCCGCTGCTCAAGCGCCAGCCCACCGGCTGCCGCCTGACGGCGCTGGGAGAACGTCTGCTGCCGCAAGCGCGGCGGGTCGAAGAGGCGGTGCTGGTCTTGCAGGAACAGGTGAACAGCGCGCGGCGCGACCTGACCGGCGTGGTCCGCGTGACCTGCCCCGAGCCGCTGGTTATCCGTCTCGGCCAGTCTCAACTACTCAAGCGCTTCGGCGCGATGTACCCGGGGCTGCAGGTCGAATTCGTGATGACCGACAAGTACCTCGACCTCAGCCGCGGCGAAGCCGACATCGCCTTGCGCGCCGGCGAAGGCAACGACGATACGCTGGTGGGCCGCAAGATCTGCGACTCGACCTGGTCGGTCTTCGCAAGCCACCAGTACGCCAGGCAGCACGGCTTGCCGGCGAACGCCGCCGACCTTGCGCGGCACGTGCTGGTCGGCCTGGACGACACCATGTCGCACCATCGCACGGCCGTGTGGCTGCGACAGGTGGCGCCGCAGGCCAACTACGCGGCGCGCAACAACAGCGTGCTGGGCCTGGTGCAATCGGTCAAGGCCGCCGTCGGCCTGTCGCCGCTGCCCGACTTGCTCGGAGACGCCGAGCCGGAGCTGGTGCGCGCCTTCGGCCCGGTCCCGGAGCTCGGGCGGATCTGGCGGATGCTCACCACGCCCGATTTGCGACACTCGCCGCGCGTCGAAGCGCTGTTCAACTTTTTCGCGGAGGAAGTGGACGCGTTGGCCACCCTCCTGACCAAGAACCAAGGAAGTTGAATGCGCCTGCCCAACCTGCTCGCCACCCGCCGCGGGCGCCTCTTCGCGTTCTTCAGCCTGTACGTGACAGAGGGCATTCCCCTGGGGTTTGCCGCCACGGCAGTGGCTACACAACTGCGCCGGCAGGGCGTGGGGCCCGCGGAGATCGGCGCCTTCGTCGCGTCGTTCTACCTGCCGTGGGCCTTCAAGTGGGCTTTCGGGCCGTTCGTGGACGTGTTCCGGTCCCAGCGCTTCGGCCACCGGCGCGGCTGGATCCTGCTTACGCAGATCGTCATGGCGGCGACGCTGTTGTCGCTGGTGGCTGTGCCGCTGCCCGCCGGACTGGGCCTCTTCACGATGATCCTGCTGGTGCACAACACGTTCGGGGCGATCCAGGACGTGGCCATCGATTCGCTGGCCTGCAATACCTTGAGCGAAGACGAGCGCGGGCTGGCCAACGGCCTGATGTTCGCGGGGGCGTCCGTGGGCCAGGCGGTGGGCGGCAGCGGCGTTTTGTTCCTGATCGGCATCACCGGCTTCCAGTTCACCTTCGTCGCCGTCGCCGCAGCGATCCTGGCCGTCACTGGCTTCATCGTGCTGCCCATGAAGGAAGCCGTGGCCGTAAGCCTGGGCGCCGCGGCGGAGAGCGCGAGCGACGCCTGGCGCAGGGCCGGCGCCGAAATGAAAAGTTTCGCGGTGCAGTCGTTCCGCTCCTTCATCGGTACGCGCGGCGCTTTTTCGGGCGTGTTCTTCGCGCTGCTGCCGGCCGGGGCCATGTCGCTGGGATTGGCGCTGCAGTCCAACCTGGCGGTGGAAGTAGGCATGAACGACGACCAGGTCGGCGCCCTCAACCTGTGGACCTCGATCATCTCGGCCGCCTGCATGGTGCTGGGCGGCTGGCTCTCGGACAAGTGGGGGCGCCGCCGCACGCTGTTCGTCTACCTGGCGGGCATGAGCCTGCCCGTCATCTACCTCATGTTCGTCCTGCAGCAGCACGGCTACGTGATGCCGCGCGCGCCGGGCGGACCGATGCTGCCCGCGCTCATCACCGCCTTGTGGATTTCCTCACTGGTGTACGCGGTGTTCCAGGGCCTGATGTACGGCACCCGCTCGGCCATCATCATGGACATCACCAACCCCGCGGTTGCGGCCACCCAGTTCACGGCCTACATGGCCATGATGAATCTGGCGATTGCGATCGCCGCCAGCTGGCAGGGCGCGGCCGTGGAAGCCTGGGGCTATCCGGTGACGCTGCTGGTGGATGCGATCACGGGGTTGATTTGCCTGCTGCTGCTGCCCATGCTCAAGCGCCAGACCGCGGCGTTCAGCGACGCTCTGGCCGAAGGGCGGGCGCGCAAATCGTCTCTTGTGCTGGGCATCTGCTGCCTGGCCTGGCTGCCCTACTGGGCCAACCATGAACTGCTAGGCAAGGGCCAGCCGATGATGGGAACGTTCTTCACGCTGGTGTTCATCGCGTCGGCCCTCTTCCTGCTCGCCGGGCGTGAAGTGCTGGGGCGCGATGCGGGGGTGTGGCGCCGCGCGGCGCTGTGGGTCCCCCCCCTGCTGCTGCTGATGTACGGCCGCTACTGGGTCGCAAAGCTTGACGGCATCCCGGCCCTGCGCAACGCCGCCGAGGTGTTCCTGTACGCGGTACCGCTGTCGGCCGGCGTCGTGCTGATTGCCATGGCGTTTCGCAACTGGCGCATGGTCAACGCAGAGCCGCAAGCGGCTTGAGAAAGGATTCGTCCATGACCAAAGAAGTTATCTATGTCCACCATGTCCAGTTCGGTGATTGCGACCCGGCGCGCATCGTCTGGTTCCCCAATTTCTTCCGCTGGATCGACGCGGCATCGCGCCACTTCTTCGCCGAATGCGGCGTGCCGCCCTGGTACGAAACCGAACGCACCACCGGGATGCTCGGCACGCCGCTGGTCGACACACACGCGCGGTTCGTCAAGCCCGCCAGCTACCCCGACGTGCTGCACATCCACACCACCATCGCCGAGTGGCGCACCAAGAGCTTCGTGCAGCGCTATCGCGTTCTGCGGCCCGCGAGCGGCGACCTGATCATGGAATGCGATGAAGTCCGCATTTTCGCGGCGCGGCGCGAGGACGATCCGAAGGCGATTCACGCAGTGCCGATACCGGAGGAGATTCGGCGGCTTTGCGAGTAGTGTTTTGGCCCGCAAGCTCGTAGCGTGGGTTGGTCGCGGGATGAGGGGCGGGCGGGATCAGGGCGACGGGGCGCTCTACTCCGCGGATGTCCCCCGCCGCCGGGAGGGCGGCTCCCCCTTGATTCCGCTGCGTAGAGCGCCCCGCCGCCCTGATCCTTCCACCGTTGTGGGTGTTCGATGCGTCGAGAGAAGAAGCGTCGCCTAAGGGCCGGGGATGGCGGGTGGCCGACGCAGCGAAATCAAGGGGGAGCCGCCCTCCCGGCGGCGGAGGACATTCGCGGAGTCGGCCACCCGCCGTCCACGGCCCGCCGCCCACACACCGCGTTCGCTCGCTTCGCGAAACCGCGCAGTGGGTTTGGCGCCCGCTCTAAGCTTCAACCCCACGCACAAACGACAACCGCTGCGACGGTGTGAACCCCGCGTCCTGGAAGAACCCAAGCAGGGCCAGGTCCGCCGTCTGAACGACGGTCTCCATGCGCTCCACCTGAAGCGCCGAGAGATTGGCCGACAACTGCGCCAGCATGGCGTGGCCCAATCCGCGATGGGCATAGTCCGGATCAATGCCGATCGTGTCCACCACGGCGACGGGTTCGGTGCGACCGAAATCTCCCAGATCGGCGCGCGCCATCAGGTAGCCCACGATCGCGCCATCCAGCCGCGCCGCGAGTGAAACGCGGATCGCCGAATCGTGCATCGCTTCCGCGAGCCGTGCGGCGATGTAATCGCCACGGTCGCGGCCGGTAATCGCGCGGTCGATGCGCACGATCTCCTGCAGGTCGGCCGGGGTCATGGCGCGCACTTCGGCGGCGTCCCGCGCAAGGCGCTCGAAGTCGTTGGCTTCGGGCGAGCCGAAGTTCACCTCGTGGCCCGGGCCCTCGCCTTGCGGCAGCGTAATGGCTTCATTCGCTTCCGGGCTGCGCACGGGGCTCACGGCCATGCCCAGGATCACATCGGGTGCCAACTCGAACCCCACCGCCGCCAGCCATTGCAGCATCTCGGCGTCGCGCCAGCGCGCGGCCGTGCGGAACTCGGTGACTTTGTGGCGGGCCGCCCAGTTCGACAGCGCGTCGAACAACTGCCGCCCCCCGCCCATGCGCCGCGCGCCGGTGCGCATGCCAACCATCTCCAGCCGCAGCCCGCGATCGCTGCGGCCGAACTCGCCCTCCAGCACCCGAGCGAGGATGTAGCCCGCCAGGCCGTTCTCGTCGCAGACCGCGAACTGCGCGTGCAGCGCGGGCTCCCGCAGGGCCGAGGCCAGCCTGCGCTCGACATACGCGCGCCGCGCTCGGCCTTCCAGGACCGCGTCGATGGCGACCACCAGCGGCAAGTCGTCAGGTGCGAGGGGGCGGATCGTGAGGGTCGCGCTCGTGGTGTCAAGTGTCATGGCAGTGTCTTTCTTGTCGGTCACAGGCTCGCGTAGCCGAAGGCCAGTTCGCGGTCGGTCTCTTCATCGAGCAGATCGGCGAGCAATGGCAGCAGCGCCATGGTTTCCTTCTGGATGTGCGCGACCTGCCGCTCCACCAGTTCCAGCGCGTTGCGTCGCAGCGCGGCCCAGCCCGCGTCGTCGACCGGCCCCGCCGCCGCGGCGCGCGCCAGCGGCAACAGTTCGGCGGCGACTTCGCGGATCGCCTCATGCTCTTCCACCAGCAGCGCCGCCATGTCGCCGTCACCGGCGTCGGACATCAGCGGAAAGAGCGATTCCTCCTCGAACCTGAAGTGGCGCTCGATGTCCTGTTCCAGCGCGCGCGCGAACTGGCCGATCAGGCCCGCGAGCGCCTGGTCATAACGTGGCGCACGGCCCAGCGCCTGTTCGACCTTGCCCAGCAGGTCGAGATTGGCACGGTGCTCCTCGTGCAGGACGCGGCAGACCTGTCCCTCGAAATTCATGGCGGCAACCCCAAATTTGGTATCGGAGTACCAGAATAGCACCGCTGCTGCGGCAAACTTTGAGCTAGCTCAAAGGCGGCTGCCGTCGCATGCGATGCAACGCCACCGCGAAAAACCAGGCAAATGCCGCTGCGCCCACAGCTCCGATGGCGGCGCCGGCCCTCACCAGCCAGGCGTTGTCCAGCACGGCCGCCAGGCCCAGCAGCGCGAGCGCGCTGACATGGCAGGCGAAATGCACCCGCAGCGCGGCATCGTGCGTGAGCGAGGATGGCGTGCGCGCGCGCCGGCCGCTGCCGCCCGCGTGCATCGCGGCGAGGAATGGCAGGATGCGCTGCAGCATGCCCAGCAGCAGGCTGAGCAGCCACACGCCGATAAGGCACAAGCCGAACAAGGTCTGCAGCCTCGGTGCCGGAAGCTCCAGCACCATTCCCCACGCAAGCGCAAGGCTGGCCGCGAGGCCGCCCCAGCCGATCTTCACCAGCGTGAACGAGCGCCCCAGTTCGCCGCGCATGCCGCTTCGCAGCGTGCGCAGCATCAGCCGCAAGTGCAGCGCCGCCGCGGCGCTGCCGGACAGCAAGGCGAGGACGCGCAAGGCCATGGCCGCCTGCGTGAACACCACGGCCAATGCCGCCAGCACGATCGCTGCCAACGCCAGTCCCCAGGAAGAAAGTTGTTCTCGCTCGTCAGGCCGGTCGGCCAGCGCGAACATCGGCACGAGGATGTACGAGAGCCCCAGCACCAGCATGCCCATGAAACCGTACGGCGCCCACACGGCGTGCAGGGCGAGCACCGCGTCGCGGCTGGGCGCTGCCAGGCCGAGCCAGGTGGCTGCGAGCGACAAGGCGCTGGCCAGCACGACCAGCAATGCAAGCAACGCCACCCAGCCGTGCGCGACGACGCCGGGCATGCCTCGCGCCCCGAGTAGGTTGCGAAACATGAGCGCAGCCCACGCGAGGAATGCGAGCGTCACGGCAACCGCGCCCACCGCCAGCCACGGCGGCCGCGCGAACCCCATGCCCAACGCCAGCACGGCGACGCCTGCGGTATAGGGCCACCACAGCGCGCCGAGCAGCCTATGGCCGGGCGCCGGCTGACGCGTCGCAACGGGAAGCAGTTGCGCGCCAGCACCCATCGCCGCCATGCCCAGCACGCCCAGCGTCACGAGATGCAGCGCTGCGAGAGGCCAGCCCAGCGCACCGGGCGCTGTGGGCCAGACCTCGGCGCCGGCGGCCAGTGCGAGCCACGCGAAAAAGTGGAACACCACGGCCGCGCCGAAGAACCGGAAGGGAACCGAGGCCGGCAGCAACCGGCCCTTCGCGCCACCGAGAAAGGCGCCGCTCGCGGTCACACCGACCGCCGCAGCCGCAGCCTCACCTCGCCCGCCTCGCCCTCGATGTGCTCGGCCTCCCAACCGATCTGCGCGAGCTCGGGGTAAAGCATGACGGGGTCGCGGTCGAGGTGGGCGATCACAAAGGACTCGTCGCCCCGCGTGCGCAACAGGCGCAGGATCGCGACCAGGGGATCGGGAGGGGCCAGGCCGCGCACGTCGATGTGCGTCTCGCCTGCCTCGCTCCATTGCCGCGCAATGGGAGTGCCTGTCATTCGGCGATGGTAGCGCGCGATTCCGTGAAAGGTCTTGCCGACTTGAGCGCCTGTTGCCATTCGGCGCGCGTCAGGACGAAATCCCTGATCGCGGCGGCCTGGTCCTCTCGCGATTCGGCAAGGATGAACCGCCAGCGGCCATCCAGCCACAACTGCTCGATTTCGCGTGGGGAACGCGTTGGGTCCACCACGAGCGCCACACCGCCTGCCCGCGCCACACCGAGGCACGCGACGATGACTTCCGCGTGGCTCGCCAGTGCGATGGCGACGGTCTCCCCGGCTTCGACACCGCAGTCGCGCCACACGGCCGCCGCGCGCGCCATCGCCAGCCGTAGTTCGCCGTACAAGGCGGCTGCCATATGTCGCTCCCTGCCGGTGTTGGCCTCGCCGCTGCGCTGCTCCTGAATCTCGCCCAAGTTCGCGTTCATGTCATTCATCTCCTTGCGCTGCCATGAGCATGCCGGCGAGCTTTCTTCGCAACAGCTTTCCCGTCGCCGTGCGGGGCAACGCGTCCACGGCGTGCCAGCTCGCGGGCCGCTGCTGGGGCGGCAATCCGGCCGCGCGCTCGCGCATGTCGTGTTCGACGTCGCGGCGATCCTGCGGACGTGCCACGTAAAAGAGCGCGATGGCCTGAACGCCGTCGGCATCCGGCACGCACACGGCCGCGGCCTCGAGCAGCCCGTGTATGCCGGCCGAGAGCTTCTCCTCCAGTTCGCAGAGGTTCACCCAGCGGCCCATGATCTTCACCAGCGCGTCGTCGCGGCCGGCAAAGCGCCAGCCTCCGGTTTCGGTGCCGACGAAGAGGTCAGCCGGGCAGAACGCGCCATCACGGAAATTCTCGGCCTGGGCCGCTGGCATGGCGAGGTACCCCAAGGCCAGCGTCGGCACGCGGATGCAAAGGCGCGTCGGGGTTCCGGCAGCCGCCGCCTGCGCGTCCAGCGGCCGCACCTCGACGCCGGGCGAAGGCCGCAGGCCGTCCTCACCCGCCTCTGCCGTGAGCACCAGCACCTGCGTTTCCGACGTGCCGTAGCCGTCGACCAGGCCCAGGCCTGTGGCATCGCGCCAGGCTTTCCGCAAGCTCGGCGGCAACGACTCGCCCGCCGAGACGCAGCGCCGCACGCCGCCTGCCGCGATCGCAGGCGCGAGGCCCGCCTGCAGCAGGTTGCGATACAGCGATGGCACGCTGAAGAACACGCTCGGCCGCATGCGCGCCACCGTGGCCGCCACCGATGCGGCCGTGGGCCATTGCGGGTCGAGAATGATCGTGGCGCCGATCTTCAAGCCCGCGAAGAGGCTGTTGGCCTGCGGGTACGAGAAGAAGAGCCGCGATGTCGCGAACAGGCGGTCCGAGGCCATCACGCCCAGGCGCTCGCGGGGGATGCGCTCGACCTCGCGCGCGAAGCCATGCCGATGCACCACGGCCTTGGGCTTGCCGGAAGTGCCCGACGAGTGGCACCAGAACGCCGGTGTGTTTTCGTGGACGGACAAGGGCTCGACCGCGGGCGCGAGTGCGAAAGCCTTGCGGGCATCCTCCACCGTGACGACCCGCTGCTTCCACGGCGGCGGTGTGTCGTCGGCATTCTCGGCCAGGATGATGCTGAAACCGGCTTCGTCAAGGATGTAATGCCAATCTGCGGCGGCCACTTGCGGATTCACGCCGACGGCGATGCCGCCGGCCCACATCGCGCCGAGGAAGGCGACCACCCAGTCGAAGCCGTCCGGCAGTTTCACGGCGACACGGTCGCCCGGGCGCAGGCCGCGTTGCCGCCAGGCGCCCGCCGCACGCGCGACACGGGCACGCAACTCGCGATAGTCGAGGTGCTCTGTTCCGCACGCCAGCGCGATGCGCGCCGGGTCCGCCTGCGCCAGCAGGAGCTGGGCCGCGTTGATGAACACCACCCCGGGAGCCGGCAGCGTCGCAGCGGGTTGCACCGAGGGCGCCGTGCGTCGGGCCACGCGCTCGCGCCAGAGACGGAACTCCGCGCTCAGCGTCTGCGCGTGCTCATGCTCTTCGGCGGCCAGTTGCAGGCACTGGCGCTGGTCGGCCGATCCGGCGCGGGCGCGTGCCGCGCGCGCAAGGAAGAAGCCAGCCGCGCGATGCTCGGCTGCGATGGCGATGCGAAACAGGTTGCCCGGCTCGTTCGGGCGGCTCTCCACCCCGGCGAACAGCGCGGCCAGCTCGGTGCCGAACACCTCCGGCGTCGGCGGAATCTCGGTGATGTGGTGGCGCCGCGCGAGCGCCTCCATGTGCTGGCCTTCCATCGCGGCGAAGCGCCGGAACAGGGCGCGCGTGTTGTCGTCGGCTGCTTCGACCGCGGCGCGCTGGTAGAACGCGCGTCCGCCGAGCTCGATCTCGAAGGCGGTGCGCACTGCCGCGATCGCAGCGGCGTCGGAGCCCGGGTCCATACCGGATTGGCTGAGGTTAAGCTCCCCGCCGCACTTGGGGCAGCGCCCGTAGGGGAACGCAAAGGCCACGCTGTCCTCGCCGCACTGGCGGCAATGCCACTGGGCCCAGGCGGCCGCGCAGCACAGCACGTCGGCGCCGTCGTGGTCTGTGCGGGGCTGGCCGCAGTGCGGGCAGATCATGCTGCCCTCGTGATAGCCGCGCCGTGTCATGCTGCAGTCCCCCCCATCAGCGGTCGTACTGGCGAATCAGCCCGCGCGCATCCTCCAGCAGCGCGGCGCCGTTGGCGCCCTTGGCCGACACTTCCTTGACCCACTGGTCATCCACGTCGGCCGTGGCCTTCGTCCAGCGCGCCGCCTCCTCGGGCGCGAGCGCGAACACCAGGTTGCCCCGGTCGGTCGCCAGCTTGTGGTTCGCCACGACGACGGCGTCGAACTTCTCGCCGGCCCAGGCCGACATCTGCACGCCGCTGTTGTTGTCGATGACCTTCTTGAGGTCGGCCGGCAGGCTGTCGTACTTCGCCTGGTTCATCACGAAGGCAAAGATCGAATTCGCGAACTTGGGCTGGCCCGCGCCCACGTCGAGGTGGCTCTTGGCGATCTCCTGCAGCTTGGCCGCGGGAACGCCCTCCCACGGCACCATGGCGCCGTCGATCACGCCCTTGGCCATCGCCTCGGGCACTGCGGGCAGCGGCATCTGCACCGGCGCCGCACCCAGCGCTGCGAGCATCCGGGAATTAAGACGCGTGGCCGCGCGGATCTTCAGGCCCTTGAGTTCCTCGAGCGTCTTCAGGCCCTTGGGACTGGTCATGTGGAACGAGGAGCCGTCGTTGGTGTGCAGCCACAGCGGCCGCACGCCCGCGAACTCGTCCAGCGCGTTCTTCTGCACGTATTGCCAGTAGGCCTGGCTCGAGCCCCTGGCGCTGCGCGTGAGGAACGGCAGCTCGAACACTTCGCTCTTGACGAAGCGGCCCGCCGAGTAGGTCGGCAAGGTCCAGACGATGTCCGCCACCCCGTCGCGGGCCTGGTCGAACAGCTGGGCCGGCGTGCCGCCGAGTTGCATCGACGGGTAGATCTGGCACTTGAGCCGGTCACCCGAGTCCTTGGCGACCTTGTCGCACCAGGGCTCGATGATGTTCTTCTGCGCATTCGACGTTGCGGGAAGGAAGTGGTGCACCTTGAGCACCACCTGCTGCGCCAGCGCGGGCGCGAGCGCGAAAGCCGCGAACGCCGCGGCGGCGGCAAGACGGAGGGCGGGTCGGATACGCATGGCGATGTCTCCTTGTGGATGGAAAGTTCGGGGGTGGGTGTCATGTACTGAAGGTGCGCACCAGCACCAGCGAAATGGCGGGGACGAACAGCAGCAGCGTGATGCGCGCCAGGTCCGAGAGCAGGAAGGGGACCACCCCCTTGAAGGTTTCGCTCAGCGGCACGTTGCGGGCCAGCCGGTTGATGATGTAGACGTTCATCCCCACGGGCGGGTGCACCAGGCCGATCTCGACCACCATCAACGCGAGGATGCCGAACCAGATCGACTTGTCGGTCTGCCCGAGCCCCCAGAAGTCCAGCCCCATCACCACCGGGTAGAAGACCGGGATGGTGAGCAGGATCATCGCAAGCGAATCCATCACGCAACCGAGCAGCACGTAGGTCAGCAGGATGGCCACCATCACCGCGAGCGGGGGAAAGCCGCTCTGTTGGACCCAGGCCGCGAGCTCGCCCGGCATCTGCGACAGCGCCAGCGCGGTATTGAGCTGGTCGGCGCCGAGCAGCACGAGGAAGATCATGGCCGTCGTCTGGGCGGTCCCCAGGCCCACGGCCCAAAGTCCGCGCCAGCGCATGCCGCCGCCGACGGCCAGCAACCCGCAGGCCGCGGCGCCGATGGCCGCCGCCTCGGTCGGGTTGGCCCAGCCGCCGTAGATGCCGACGATGACCACCACGAACACCGCCAGCACCGGCAGCACCACCACCAGGGCCTTGATCCGCTCCGCCCACCCGGCGCGCGCGCCCGCGGGGCCGAGCAATGGCTTCCAGGCCACCAGCAGCTGGATCACGACCATGTAGCCCACCATCGCGATCAGCCCGGGAACGATCGCGGCCATGAACAGCTTGCCGATCGATTCCTGCGTGAGGATGGCGTAGATCACCAGCGGCACCGAGGGCGGGATCATGATGCCCAGCGTCCCGCCCGCGGCCAGCGCGCCGGTGGCCAGCGCGCCGGAGTACTTGGCGCGGTCGAGCTCGGGCAGCGCGACCTGGCCCATGGTCGCCGCCGTGGCCAGCGACGAGCCGCAGATCGCGCCGAAGGCAGCGCACGCGCCGACCGCGGCCATGGCGATGCCGCCCGGCCAGTGGCCCATGAAGGCCTTGACGAACCGGAACAGCGACCGCGACAGGCCGCCGTGGGTCGCGAACTGCCCCATCAGCAGGAACAGCGGGATCACGACCAGGTCGTAGTTGGATAGCCGCGCATAGGCGAGGTTCTTCAGCGAGTTGAGCAGGGGCGTCAACTCACCCCCCGTGAAGGCGACGTAGCCGCCCGCGCCGACCATGAACATCGCCACGCCGATCGGCACGCGCACGACCAGCAGCACCATGAGGATGCCGAACAGCACCAGCCCGGACTGGATGCCTGTCATTCGGAAACCTCCGCACTGCGTGCTGCGGTGCTATGAGCCTTGGGAGCGGCCCGGCGGCTCATGGCAGCCCCCTTCGCACCGCGCGGCGCACATGCCATACGGCCATGTAGAAGCCGGCCAGCGCCAGCAGCACGAAGCCCGGCACCATCAGCGCCTCGCCGATCCACAGCGGCAGGCCCAGGATCATCGAAGTCTCCCCGGCGGTGCGCAGCATCGCCGCGCCGGCGCCGGTGCGCCACGCGATCAGCGCGCCGAACAGCCCGACCAGCAGCGAGCCGATGGCGTCCAGGCTGTGCACGGCGCGCCACGGCAGGCGGTCGGTGAAGAAGTCCACCTTCACGTCGCCGCGGACCAGGTGGCAGTAGGCGAAGAAACTGGCCGCCGCGAACGCCGAACACATCTGCAGCAGTTCGACGTCGCCCGGCACCGGGGACGACCACAGCTTGCGCCCCGTGATGGAGACAACGGACATGACGACCAGCCCGGTGAACACCAGCGCGCCGGCCACGGCGGCCGTCTTGCAGACGGCCAGCAGCGCCATGCCGCCCGGCCCGAACTGGACGAACGGGTCCGGCGACTCGTCATGCGGCAGCTCGCCTGGCATGGTCGTCATGCGCTCGCCGCTCGCGCGGCCTCCAGGTGCTTTGCGCCGACGATCAACTGCAGAACTTCGGACGCGCCCTCGTAGATGCGCAGGGCCCGGATCTCGCGGTACAGGCGCTCCACGGCCACGCCGCTCACCACGCCCAGGCCGCCGTGCAGCTGCACCGCGGCGTCGATCACCCGCTGCGCCGCCTCGGTGGCGTACAGCTTGGCCATCGAAGCTTCACGCGTGACCCGCGTGCCCAGCACGTCACGGGTCCAGGCGCTGCGATACACCAGCAGGGCGGAGGCGTCGATCGCCGTCGCCATCTCGCCCATCCGGGCCTGCGTGAGCTGGAAATCCGCCAGCGCCTGGCCGAACATGCGCCGCCCCAGCGCGCGCGTCGTCGCCTCGTCGAGCGCGCGCCGCGCCAGCCCCAGCGCCGCGGCGCCGACGCTCGTGCGGAACAGGTCCAGCGTTCCCATCGCGATCGCGAAGCCCTGGCCGGGTGCGCCGATCAGCCGGTCGGCGCCGACGCGGCAGTTCGACAGGCGCAGCGTCCCCAGCGGATGCGGCGCGATCACCGGGATGCGTTCCGTCGCGTCGAGGCCCGGCGTGCCGGCGTCGACCAGGAACGCCGAGATGCCCTTGGCGCCCGGCGCGCCGGTGCGCGCGAAGATCACGTAGCGGTCGGCCAGGCCGCCGTTGGAGATCCAGGTCTTGACGCCGTCCAGCACCCACCCGTCGCCGTCCGGCCGCGCGGTCGCGGACATGGCCGCCACGTCGGACCCGGCGTCCGGCTCCGACAGCGCAAAGGCCGCGATGAGCTCGCCGCTGCACACACCCGGTAGCAGCGCCTGCTTCTGCGCCGCGTTGCCGAACAGGCTGACCGGCGCGCTGCCCAGGCCCTGCATCGCCAGCGCAAAGTCGGCCAGCCCGCCGGCGCGCGCCAGCGTTTCGCGCGCCAGCGACAGCGTGCGCACGTCCACGCCCTCGCGCAGACCGCCATAGGCCTGCGGCACGCAGGCGCGCAGCCAGCCGGCGCGGCCCAGCGCGCGCACCAGTGCGCCCACGCAGGCATAAACGCCGTCGAGATCGCGTTCGTCGTGCGCGAGCAGCGGCGGCAACGCGTCCCGCGCCCAGTCCTCCAGGTCGCGCGCGAACGCACGGTGCCCGTCGTCGAAGAACGGCCAATGGAGGAAGGTGCTATCCGGCATATGCAGTAGGCCATGCGTGGGCCACCGCGGAACCGGCTTTGCCGGGCCGCTGGTGGCGCCCCCTTGAGGGGGAGGCGCCGAAGGCGCTTCGGGGGGGAGTCATTAGTCTCCTTCGAACACCGGTTTTTGCTTGGCCGCGAACGCGTGGTAGGCGCGCTCGAAGTCGTTGGTCTGCATGCAGATCGCCTGCGCCTGCGCTTCGGCCTCGATGCATTCGCCCAGGCCCGAGCTCCATTCCTGCCACAGCATGGTCTTGGTCATTGCGTGGCCGAAGGTGGGCCCGTCCGCCAGTTCGCGCGCCAGCGCGTCGGCCGTGGACAGCACCGCGTCGGGATCGACCAGTCGGTTGTAGAAGCCGAAGCGCTCGGCCTCCTCGCCGCCGACGACACGGCCGGTGTACAGCAGGTCCGCGGCGCGCGACAGGCCGATCAGCCGCGGCAGCAAGGTGCAGGCGCCCATGTCGGCGCCGGCCAATCCGACCCGGACAAACAGGAACGCCAGCTTGCTGCGCGGCGTTGCCACACGCATGTCCGAGGCGCACGCGATCATCGCGCCGGCGCCGGTGCAGACGCCGTCGATCGCCGCGACGATGGGCTGCGGGCAGGCACGCATCGCCTTGACCATGTCGCCCGTCATGCGGGTGAACTGCAGCAGCTCGGGCATGTCCATCTTCACCAGCGGGCCGATGATCTCGTGCACGTCGCCGCCGGAGCAGAAGTTGCCGCCCGAGCCGGTGAAGACCACGGCCTTGATGTCGGTGGCGTACACCATCTCGCGGAACAGGTCGCGCAGTTCGCCATACGAGTCGAACGTGAGCGGGTTCTTGCGCTCGGGACGGTTGAGCGTGATGGTGGCGACCTTGCCGCTGACGGCATAGCCGAAATGGGTCGCCTTGTAGCCGGCGAGCTGGATGCGTTTCATGGTTTCACTCCTATGGGAACTCGCTGTCATGCCGGACTCGATCCGGCATCCATGACTTCCTGGATTGCGGGTCGAGCCCGCAATGACAATGCATGGGGTCACCCCGCCATGGTCAGGCCGCCGCTGACGCTGAGGACCTGGCCGGTGATGTAGCGCGAGCGGTCGCTGGCGAAGAACAGGATCGCGTCGGCCACCTCCTCCGGCTTGCCGAGACGGCGGAACGGGATGGCCTTGGTCAGCGCCTCTTTCACGCCGTCGGGCACGGCCGCCATCAAGGGCGTGTCGGTCGGCCCCGGGCAGACGCAGTTGACGTTGATCTGGTAGCGCGCCACCTCGCGGGCCAGCGACTTGGTGAACGCGATCAGGCCGCCCTTGGCGCCGGAATACACCGTCTCGCCCATGCTGCCGACACGCCCGGCGTCGCTGGCGATGTTGACGATGCGGCCGCTCTTGCGCTCGATCATGGCCGGCAGCAGCGCCTTGACCAGCTGCATCGGGCCGACGAAATTGAGTGCGATCACCCGGGCCCACAGCTCGGGCGAACCTTCCCAGAACGGATGCGTCTTGCCCCAGCCGGCGCCGTTGACGATCACGTCCGGCGTGCCGGGGCGCTCCTGCACGCGGCCCGCGAAGCGGGCGATCGATTCCGGGTTCGTCAGGTCGACCTGCAGGTAGTCGGCGATGTGGCCGTCGGCGCGCAGCTCGGCGGCAGCCTTGGCGCCGTTGGCTTCGTCGATATCGGCCAGCACCAGGCGGGCCCCGGCCCGGGCGAAGGCCCCGGCGGTGGCGCGCCCGATGCCCGAGGCCGCTCCGGTGATGACGGCGATGCGGTTGTCGAGTTGCATGCGATGTCTCCTGGTGTAAGTAGTCAGAGGGTTGTCTTCAGCGCGTGCCCGGCTGCAGGAACGCGGCGACCCGCTCGCGCGTCGTGGCCTGCTGATACAGCTGGCGGGTGTGGGCGATCTCTTCGGCAAAGCCGTCGCGCGCGGGATCGAGCGCCGCCGCAATGCATTGCTTGCCTGCGCCCAGCGCTGTGCGCGGCAGGGCGGCGATTCGCTCGGCCAGCGCCTGCGCCGCCTGCGCCAGCTCCGCGCGCGGCACCGCCCACTGCACCAGGCCGAGTTGCGCGGCGGTGGCGCCGTCGATCGTTTCGGCGCCGAGGATCAACCGCTTCGCGACGCCCGGCCCGGCCAGCCGTGTCAGGCGCTGGGTGCCGCCGGCCGCCGCCAGCAGCCCGAGCCCTGCTTCGGGCAATCCCAGCCGCGCCTCGTGGGCCGCCATGCGCAGGTCGCAGGCCAGGGCTAACTCGAAGCCGCCGCCGAGCGCGGCGCCGCCGATCTCGGCCAGCGTCACCGCCGGCGCCGCCTCCAGCCGCGCGGCGAGCCGCTGCAGACGCCCGACCAGCGCGAGCATCCGTTCCAGCCCGGCGGGCGTGGCGATGCTTTGCGCCATCAGGGCCAGGTCGGCGCCGGCGCAGAACACGCGGTTCGCGCTGCGCAGGTGGATCACCGTCACGCTGTCGTCGGCGCAGGCCTGCTGCACGGCGCTTTCCATCGCCTCGACCAGACCCTCGTCGAGCGCGTTGACCGGCGCGCGCGCCATCGTCAGCGTGAACACGCCGCCGCTTCGCGCCGTGCGGACCGGGGCGTCGGCCAGGACGGCGCTCATGGCAAATCCCCTCCGGCCATCCTCAGCATGTCCACCAGCCGCCGCCGCAGCAGCTTGCCCGTGGGCGTGCGCGGCAGGGCCTCGATCGCGTGCCAGCCTGCCGGCCGCTGGTGCGGTGGAAGCGCGGCGGCGCGCTCGCGCAGGGCCTGCTCGACCTTCACGCGCTCGCCGGTGCGCGCGACATAGAACAGCGCGACGGAACCGACACCGTCCTCGTCCGGGACGCACACCGATGCAGCCTCGAGCAGGCCGGGCGTCCCTGCGGCGAGGCGTTCCTCGAGTTCCACGAGGTTCACCCAGCGGCCCTTGATCTTGACCAGCGAGTCCTCACGCCCGGCAAAGCGCCAGCCGCCGGAGGGCGTTCGCAGGAACAGGTCGGCCGGGCAGAAGGCGCCGTCACGAAAACTCTGCGCCTGCGCCGCGGGCCGGTCGAGGTAGCCCAGGGCGAGCGTGGACACGCGAAAGCACAGCCGCGTCGGGAGGCGATCGGCGGCGGCCTTCGCATCGAGCGGCTGCACATCGACGCCCGGCGAGACCTGCAGGCCGTCGTCGCCGTCCAGCGCGGTGAGCACCAGGATCAGCGTTTCGGAGGCGCCGTAACCATCGAGCATGCCGATGCCCGTGGCCTCGCGCCAGGCCTTGCGCAGGCTCTCGGGCAGGGCCTCGCCGGCGGACACGCAGCGTGTCACGCCCGCGGCGGCGATCGCCGGCGCCAGGCCCGCGTTCAGCAGGCTGCGATAGAGCGAGGGCACGCTGAGCAGCACGGTGGGGCGCGTGCGCTCCACCGTGGCCGCCACCGAGGCGGCGGTGGGCCATTGCGGATCGAGGATGACCGTGGCCCCGATCTTCAGGCCGGCGAACAGGCTGTTCGTCTGCGGATAGGAGAAGAACAGTCGCGAAGTGGCGAACAGGCGATCGCCGGCCGTGATTCCCACGCGCTCACGCGACACGCGCTCGATCTCGCGCGCGAAACCGTGCCGGTGCACCACCGCTTTGGGCTTGCCGGACGTTCCCGACGAGTGGCACCAGAAGGCCGGCGTGTCGGCGTCGACGCCGTGCGGCTCGATCGGCGAGGCGGCGGCCACGGCGCGGCGCCCCTCTTCAACGAGGATCACGCGGTCGCGCCAGCACGCGGGCGTGTCCTCGGCCGCGGTGGCGACGATCACGTTGAAGCCGGCCTCGTCCAGGATGTAGTCCCATTCGGCGGCCGGGATCTGGGGATTGACCGCCACCGCCACGCCGCCCGCCCAGATCGTGCCCAGGAATGCCACCACCCAGTCGATCCCGTCGGGCAGCTTGATCGCCACGCGGTCCCCGGGCCGCAGGCCCCGTTCGCGCCAGACCGCGGCGGCACGCGCGACACGGTCGCGCAGGTCTCCGTAGCTCAGTTGCTGTTCGCCGCAGGCGAGCGCGATGCGCGCGGGATCGGCCTGCGACAGCAGCAGCGCGGCGGCATTGAGCGGAGCCGCCGGCGCCGCCGCCTGCTCGGGCAGGCCCTGGCCTTCGCGCCATTGCCGGTATTGCGTGGTCAGCATGTCGGCGTGGGCATGCTCCTCGGCGGCGAGTTCGAGGTAATGCGCCTGGTCCGCGGACCCGGCCAGGGCCTGCGCCGCCCGCGCCTCGTAGAAAGCGGCGGCGCGGTTTTCCAGCGCGATGGCGATGCGGAACAGGTTGCCGGGATCCTGCGGCTTGTTCTCCACTCCGGCGAACAGCGCGGCCACCTCCACCCGGAAGTCCGGCGCCGGGGCTGGCACATCCGTCACATGGAAACGGCGGGACAGCGCCTCCATGTGCTCGCCTTCCATCACCGCGAAGCGGCGGAAAAGCGTGCGCATCGTATCGTCGGTGGCATCGACGGCCGCGCGCTGGTAGAAGGCGCGACCCCCCAGCTCGATCTCGAACGCCGTGCGCACGGCGGTGAGCGCGGCGGTGTGCGAACCCGGGTCGCTGCTGGCCTGACCCAGCGCCAGCTCGCCGCCGCAGGCCGGGCATCGGCCATAGGGAAACGCGAAGCCGAGGCTGGTGGCTCCGCACTGTCGGCAATGCCACTCGCTGCGCGCGCCCGCGCAGCAGATCGTCTCCGGCTCGTGGGCGGCTCGCGGCTGTTGGCACTGAGGGCAAGGCATTTGAGGTCTCCTGAAACAACCGCTGGAGGGGCGCGGCGGGTCAGCCCACCGCCATCTCGCGCAGCAGCCGCTGCACCAGCGCAGTGGCAACCTGGCGGCGGTAGTTGGAGGGCGTGGCGGTGCTGCGCATCGGGCTCACCTGCTGTTGCACCAACTTTCCGACCTTCGCGACGAGCGCGTCATCGACTGGCAGCCCGGCCAGCTCGTGGGTGCCTGACAGGAGCAACGGGTGGGAGTTGGTACCCGACAGGGCGATCGCCAGCGACGCGATGTTTCCGCCTTCCAGCGCCAGTGCCACCGCGACGGCCGCCAGCGGGAAGTCGATCGCGCCGCGTACCCGCGCCTTGCGGTAGCCGCAAGCCAGGCCCGGGGCCGCGGCCGGCAGGCGCACTCGCGCCAGCAGTTCACCGGGCTCGACGGTCAGGTGGGCGGCGCCGTCGTCGCGGTACAGCTGCGCCAGCGGGAGCCACCGCGCCTGTTTCGCGGACTGCAGTTCGACCTGCGCGCCCAGCACCAGCAGCACCGGGGCCAGGTCGCCGCTGAACGCCGCATGGCAGCGCTCGCCCTGCGGCGCGACATGGCAGACCGTGCCGCCGCGCTTGAGGCAATAGTCGTTGCTGGCGCGCCACCACTCGCTCTGGTTGTAGAACACGCAGCGTGTGTCCTGGCACAGGTTGCCGCCCAGGGTGGCTGCGCTGCGATGCCCGGGTGCTGCGGCTGCCAGCGCGGCTTCGGCCAGCGCCGGCCAGCGCGCGGTGATGGTGGCGTCGTTCGCGATGGCGGCCAGGGTCAGCCCTGCGCCCAGCATCGCGCCGCCATCGGCTTCGTCGTCCACGGCGTCGAAGCCGGCCAGGCCCGACAGGTCCACCAGCACGCGTGGGCGCTCGAGCCCGCGCCGCAGGTTGGGCAGCAGGTCGGTGCCGCCGGCGACCAGGCGCGCCCCCGGCTCCGCAGCCAGCAACGCGGCAGCCTCGGCCAGCGTGCCGGGCCGTTCCAGGGTGAATTCGGACAGGGCATGCATCAGGCGGCCTCGCTGCGCGCTTGTTGCGCTTTTTTCAACCGAAGCTGCCGGCGGCGGGCCAGCAGCGCGTCGAACACCCGGTCCGGCGTGACGGGCAGCTCGTTGATCCGCAGCCCGAGCGCGTCCGCGATCGCGTTGGTCAGCGCCGGTGGGAAGCCGTGCAGCCCGCCCTCGCTGCCCTCTTTCGCTCCGAAGGGCCCGAGCGGGTCCATGCTCTCGATCAACGTGACGTCGATCGGCGGCGATTCGGCGATGGTCGGGATGCGGTAGTCCAGCATGTTGGCGCGCAGCGGCAGGCCCTCGTGGTACTGCGTCTCCTCCTGCAGTGCCTGGCCCATGCCCATCCAGACGGCGCCCTGCACCTGGCCTTCGACGGCGAGCGGGTTGATCGCGCGGCCGCAGTCATGCGCCACCCACACTTTCTCGACGCGCACCGCGCCGGTGTCCTCGTCCACCTGCACTTCGACCACCTGCGCCGCGTAGCTGAAGCCTGCCGTCGAGCCCACGGCGGCGCCGCGGAACTTGCCGCCTTGGGTTTCCGGCGGCGTGGACCAGGAGCCCTTGACGGTCAGCGTGCCCGATTCGGCCAGCGCCACCTGCACGCACTGGGCAAAGCTCAGCTGGCGCTCCGTGCCCACCACCCCGCAGCATTCGCCGGCCCAGTGGATCTCGTCGGGCGAGGCCTCCAGCCGCTTCGCGGCCGCCTCGACCAGGATGCGCTTGAGGTTCTCGGCGGCCCGCAGTGCGGCGTTGCCCACCATGAACGACACGCGCGACGAGTAGGAGCCGTTGTCCTTCGGCGTGAGCGCGCTGTCGGCGGAGACCACGCGGATGCGCGCCATCGGCAGCAGCAGCACCTCGGCGACCACTTGCGTCAGCAGCGTGTTCGAGCCCTGTCCGATGTCGGACGCACCGGTGAGCAGCGTGATGCCGCCGTCGAAATCCAGCTTGAGGTTCACCACCGCATGCGGCTCGCCGCTCCAGTGCACCGGCTTGGCCGAACCGCTGACGTAGTGCGAGCAGGCCATGCCCAGCCCGCGCCCCGGCGGCAGCTTGCCGCGCCGCTCATGCCAGCCCGACTTGCGCTCGACGGCGTCGAGGCATTGCGGCAGGCCATACGAATTGACCTGCAGGTCGTTGAGCGTACGATACGGCGCCTCGATCAGGTTGGCCCGGCGCAGCGCGAAGGGGTCGAGCCCGAGCTGCGGCGCCATCTCGTCGAGCAGGGACTCCACCGCGAAACGCACATTCACCGCGCCGTGGCCGCGCATCGCGCCGCAGGGCGGCAGGTTGGTGTACACGCGAAAGCCCCGGTAACGTACGGCACCCACCTTGTACAGCGCATGCAGCAGCGCGCCGGCATAGAGGATGGTGACCAGGCCGTAGCCGCCGTAGGCGCCGCCGCGCTGCACGACTTCCGCCTCCAGCGCCGTGATCTCGCCGCTGCGCTTCGCGCCGATCTTCAGGCGGATCTCGCTGTGCGGGCGGCCGCGATGCGTGAGGAACACTTCCTCGCGCGTCAGCTCCAACCTCACCGTGCCGCCCGCCGCGCGGGCCAGCGCCGCGGTGATCATCTCGAAGTTGAGCGGCTCGACGCGGTGGCCGAAGCCGCCCCCGACGAAGGGCTTGACGACACGCACCTGCGATCCATCGAGCCCCAGCGTCTGGGCCAGCATCAGGTGCAGGTAATAGGGCACCTGCGTCACCGAATGCACGGTGAGCCGTTCGCGCTCAGGCTCCCATTGGGCCACGGTGGAGTTCAGTTCGATCTGGCCGTGCGCTACTTCGGCGCATTCGTACCGGCGCTCGAGCACCAGGTCGGCGGCGGCGAAGCCTGCGTCGACGTCGCCGAAGTCCTGCTCGACCTTGCGCTCCAGGTTACCCGGCTTGTCCGCGTGCAGCAACACGGCGTCGTCGGCCCGCGCCTCGGCGGCGGTGAACAGCGCCGGCAGCTCGTCGAACTCGACTTCCACCGCGGCCAGGGCCGCGCGCGCCGCCGCCTCGGTTTCAGCGGCCACCGCGAACAGGGGTTCACCGCGATAACGCACCTTGCCGCGCGCGAGCGGCCACTCGTTCTGCGCGATCGGGATCACGCCATAAGGCGCGGAGAAATCGTCGCCGGTGATCACGGCGCGTACGCCCGGAAGCGCCAGCGCCTTGCGCGCGTCGATCGAGCGAATTGTGGCATGGGCCACCCGGCTGCGCCCGATCAGCCCCACCAGCGCGTGGCCCAGCGGCAAGTCGGCGGTGTAGCGGGCGCGGCCCGTGACTTTCTCGATGCCGTCCACCAGCGGCGTGCGCTCGCCGATCGAGTGCGTCGGCGGCGCCGGGGCGCGGTCCAGGGCGTGGGGTTCGCGTTTCATGGCGCGGCGGCGGCTTGCACCGACTCGATGATCTTGACGTAGCCGGTGCAACGGCACAGGTTGCCGGCGAGCGCTTCGCGGATCTGCTCCTCGCTCGGCTGCGCCTCGCGGCGCAGCAGCGCCTCGGCGGCCATCACCATGCCCGGCGTGCAGAAGCCGCATTGCGTACCTAGTTTTTCGTGGAATGCCTGCTGCAGCCGGCTCATGCGGCCGGCCTGCGCCAGCGCCTCGATGGTCTCGACGCGCTTGCCCTGTACGCTGGCGGCCAGCGTGATGCACGAAAGGCGCGGCTGCCCGTCGACCAGCACCGTGCACGCACCGCACTCGCCGCCGTCGCATCCCTGCTTGGTTCCGGTGAGCGCGAGCTGGTCGCGCAGCACCTCCAGCAGCAACACGCTGCCGGGCGCGGCCACTTCGTGCAGCCGGCCGTTGACTTCAAGGCGCAAGAGCTGGGACATCTCAGTTGCCCTTGGGCCGCAGGTCGCGCACGCGCACCGCCTTGCCCTGCGAACGCGGTATCGAACCCACGGGCTGTACCGCTACGTCGGTCGAAATGCCGATCATCGACTTGATGTGATGGGCGACGTCGCGGGCGATGGCACCGAACTGCTGCGTCGACACGCCGGGCAGCGCCTCCACTTCCACGCGCACCTGGTCGAGGATGCCCTTGCGCTCGACCACCAGCTGGTAGTGCGGCGCGAGGTTGGGCCGCGTCAGCAGCACGGCCTCGATCTGCGAGGGATACACGTTGACGCCGCGGATGATCAGCATGTCGTCGTTGCGGCCCGTGATGCGCAGGATGCGCACATGGGTGCGGCCGCATTCGCAGGGCTGCGTCGTGAGGCGGGTGATGTCGCGGGTGCGGTAGCGGATCATCGGCAGCGCCTGCTTGGTGAGCGTGGTGATCACCAGCTCGCCGGCTTCGCCCTCCGGTAGCGGCTTGCCCGTGTCCGGGTCGATCACCTCGAACAGGAAGTGATCCTCCCAGCCGTGCAGCCCCGCCTGGTACTCGCATTCGCAGGCGACGCCCGGGCCCATGATCTCCGACAGGCCGTAGATGTCCACCGCTTTCACGCCGATGCGCGACTCGATCTCGCGCCGCATCGCCGCGCTCCAGGGCTCCGCACCGAAGAGGCCGACGCGCAGCGCGCTTTGGCGCAGGTCCACGCCCTGCTGCTCCGCCAACTCGGCGATGGCAAGCGCGTAGGAAGGAGTGGCGCAGAGCACGCGCGCCTTGAAGTCCATGATCAGCGCGATCTGCCGCTCGGTCGAGCCGCCCGACATGGGAACCACCACGGCGCCCAGCCGCTCGGCGCCGTAATGCGCGCCCAGGCCGCCGGTGAAGAGGCCATACCCATATGCGTTGTGCACGACATCGCCCGGCCGGATACCCGCGGCGAACATCGAGCGCGCCATCAGGTCGGACCAGTTGTTGATGTCCTCGTGTGTGTAGCCGACAACGGTGGGCTTGCCGGTCGTGCCGGACGAAGCGTGCAACCGGGCCAGCTGGCCCTGGGGCCGCGCGAAGAGGCCGAAAGGATAGTTGTCACGCAGGTCCGTCTTGACCGTGAAGGGCAGTTGCGCGACGTCTTCCATCGTCCGGATGTCCGCGGGACGCAGGCCCCGGGCCTGCAGGCGCTCGCGCAGCACGGGCACGTTGTCGTACGCGTTCTGCAGCATGGCGCGCAGCCGTTCGAGCTGCAGTTGCGCCAGGCGCTCGCGCGGCATCGTCTCCACCTGCCTGTGCAAGAAGCTGCGATCGAGGTCACTGGCGCGAAGCCCGGTTTCCGCTGTCGAGATGGCACCCATGGGACCTCCTGTTTTTGGGGGGATTGGTAATTCAGCGGGGCACGCCGCGCACGGGCAGCCGCGCCAGGGAAAAGCCCTGGTAGTACGCGCCGCGCGTGATCAGCGTGAACTTGAAGTAAGCGCCGGTGACCGCGACGGCGGCCCCGGCGGCGGTGAGCAGGGCCGCGGTCCACATGCCCTGGGCCTCGCCGAAACTCGCGGCAATGATCAAGGCAAGGGGCGCTACGCCGCCCAGCCACTGCACGGCCAGCCCGGCGCGATCGATCGCGGCCAGCGCCGGCACCGGCGCACCCGCGATGCTCGCGCGCCAGGCCCGCCAGAGGAGCCAGCGCATGAGCACCAGCACACCAAACAAGGCAACCAGCGCGCCGCTGTTGAACTGCCATGCCGCCACCACCCAGAACAGGCCCGCCCCTTCTGCGAGCCCCGTGAGAACCAGCAGTGGCACCGTCATCGGCTCGCGCCACGTCGGGATGCCCTTGGCGCCTTGCACGATGCGCGCCTGGCAGTAGAGATACGCCAGCGCGGCGATGGCCAGCGGCGCGGCCCAGGCGGTCACGCCGAGCAGCAACCCCAGGCCGAGCCCAAAGACGAGGATCGAAACCAGGGCTTCGCGCGACATCCACGACGTGCGCGCGTTGAAGAAGACATTCAACGCGCGCAGTGGCCGCCCGATCTCCAGCCACACGCAGAACAGACCCAAGCCGACGAGGCCCAGTCCGCCCAGCACGAGCACGATCGCGGCAATGCCCTTGACGCCCGACAGCTGGGTGAACAGCAGCAGGCCCGCGCCCGCGCCGCCGCCCATGAAGTTGCCGGCCGCGCGCCAGTCCCACTGGTACTGCTGCCGCGGCGCGGGGCCGACGCTGAGGTTTTTCTGTGTGCTCATACCGCCGCCTTCTTGTCCCAGAGGTAGTAAAACCCGGGGCCGGTGCCCAGCTCCTCGTGCATGCGGAAATGCTCGTTCTTCGCGAGCAGCTGCGAGACGTTGCTGTCCGGGTCGTCGATGTCGCCGAACGCCATGGCGTCGGCAATGCACGAGTTCACGCAGGCGGGCGTGGCTTGCGGGTCCACGCCCGGCACCAGCCCTTGTTCCAGTCCGGCGTCGATACGGTCCACGCAGAACGTGCATTTGGTCGCGACCGATCGCTTGGCGTCGTCGTGCCGATACGCTTCATTGACAGTGGGCTTGGCGCCGTAGGCGAACGCCACGAGGTCGGTCTTGTAACGCGCCTGGTAAGGGCACGCGACGGCGCAGTAGGCGCAGCCGATGCACAGGTCGTAGTCGATGGTGACGATGCCGTCATCGCGCTTCTTCGTGGCCGTGGTCGGGCACACCGGCAGGCACGCAGGCTCGTCGCAATGCTGGCAGCCGATGGGTATGAAGGCGCGCTGCACATCGGGGTACTCGCCCTCCTCGATGTCGAGCACCCGACGCCACTGCACGCCCGGCGGCGTCGCGTTGGCGTGCTTGCAGGCGGCCGTGCACGACTGGCAGCCAACGCAGCGCCGCAGGTCCGCGACCATGACGTAGCGTGTCATAGCTCGCTCCTGGCTTTGCCTATTTTCACGCGCACGATGTCCGCGCCGGAGCCGGTTGAGTCGGTAAGGTCCATCGACATCGTGGCCAGCGTGTTCAGGCTGGGCACACCGAAGTCCTTGGCCAGCGGCGTCGCCCAGTGCTCGAACTGCCCGATCAGCAGCAGCGTGTCGGGCCGGATGCCCTGGCGCAGCACCGCGCTGCCGCGCACGCTGCGCGCGGGGGTGGCGATCTCGATCTCGTCGCCCTCGGCGATGCCCAGCTTGCGCGCGGCCTCGGTGTTCATGATCACGCCGCGGTGGCCGGCGACGTTGTCGGCCACTTCCTTGATCATCTGCACGCCGACGTTGCCGCCCCAGGCGTACTGCATGCTGCGTGCGGTGAGCAGCCAGAACGGGTAGTCCTGCGGCTGGCCGCCGGCCTTGACCACCGCCGCCTGCCAGGCCGCGCCGAAATCCTTGCACACCGGCAGCGCCTGGTATTCCTCCAGCTGCGTGTCCCACCAGTTCATGTCGTTCTCGTGCAGCCGCCGGCCGAGCTCCACGCCCACGCGCGCCAGCCGTTCCTGGTAGGGCAGCTCGAAGCGCAGGCCCTTCTCCTTGAGCACGGGGAACAGGTACCAGTCGCTTTGCGGGAAAGGCCGCGTCGAGAGGCCCTTCTCCTTCCACCAGTCCAGTCCATGGATGTCGGCGCCTTCCGTCAGCTCGGCGCTGGCGGCGCGGCAGACCGCGTCCCAGATCTTTTCGCAGCTGTGCACTTCCTTCAAATCCAGGGAGAAGTCGCCGTGCGGATTCTTCAGCGGCACGCCGCCTGCGCCCTTGTTGATGTAGGCGTTGTATTTCTCGGTGAGGCCGGTGCGCCGCGCGAGTTCGGTGGCGATGTCGGTGAAATCACGCGCCTCGCCGCTCACGGCCACCGCCGGCTGGCGCAAGGCAAAGCCCTGGTGGTTCCAGAACTGCTCGATGTACTTGGTGCCGCCGATGCGGATGAGCTGCAGGCTCTCCAGGTCCGTAGCCTCCGGCAGCAAGATGTCGGCAAAGTGGTTGGTCTCGTCGCGGGTATAGGCGAACGCGACCACGAAGGGGAAGCGCGCCATCTTCGCGCCCACGGCGGTCGTGTCCCAGAACGAGATCGCGGGGTTGGTGCGATAGACGAACCACACGTCCGGCAGCGTCACGCGCGGCAGGCCCTTTGGGGTTTCGTCCAGGAACATCCACGAGAAGTGCGTGGGCCCCAGTGCCTGGCTCCACGGCCCGTCGGCGGCCAGCGGCACCATGGTGCGGTAGGCGTTGCGGATGTTGGGCTTGGGCGACCAGTGCGCCTTGTCGGTCGGGTTCAGCGGGTAGTGCATGAAGCCGTCGGGGCCGGGCTGAACGCTCTCCAGCCGCTCGGACATCGGGCGGTTCAGCCGCACGGTCGTTCCGATCGTGCCGCCCGGCACTTCCAGAGCGCCCACCAGCGTGGCCAGCATCGTGCGCGCCCAGCAGCATTCGAAGCCGCCCCAGCCGTTGTTCACGGTCTTGCCCAGCGACACGGCCACCGGCCGGTAGGGCATGGTCTTGCCGTCGATCTCGATGGTCTGGCCCACGCACGCGTGTTCCGAGAACTCCTGGGCGATCTTGCGGATGACGTCCGCCTTCACGTCGCAGATGCCCGCGGCCCACTCGGGCGAATAGGGCTTCATGTGGGCGACGAGCTTGTCGAACGCCGTCTCGCCGGACAGCAGGCCGTCGCCGAGGACATCACCGTCGGCGCCGATCTCCACGGCGTCCGCTTCGCAGTAGCCCTCCAGCGCTTCCGTGAGGCCGGGCGTGTCGTGCACCCGCGCCATGCCGGTGGCCGCATCACGCACCAGCGGCTTGCGCGTGGCGCGGTCGCGCAGGTAGGTGCCCGACGGGCCGACCAGATACGGCGACGCTGTATGGCGCGCGAGAAACTCGAGGTCGAGCTTCTCGCGCGGCAGCTCGTGCAGCATCACGTGGATCAGCGCGTACAAGAAGGCCGCGTCGGTCTTGGGCTTGATCGGCACCCACTGCGCCGAGCAGGCGCCGGTGACCGACAGGTGCGGCTCGACCTGCACGCGCTTCATGCCGCGCACGCGCGCCTTGGCATGGCGCCAGACGCCGACCACGCCGCCGGAGGCTTCGACGTTGGCGCCGCAGGAGATAAGGTAATTGCACAGCGGCGTGTCCGGCGCGACGATGAATGCGCGATGCCAGAACTCGCCGTACAGGTGCTCGGAGTGGTAGCACTTGACGCCCTGCCCCGAGCCGAAGCCCATGTCCACCGGGCCCCACGCCCCCAGGAATGCCGGGAACGTGCCCATGTACGACTGCGGCGTGCCGCCGCCGCCGAAGCTCGCCGCCACGCGCGGGTAGCCGGATTCGTCGGTGACGCCGCTCTCGCGCACGGCCATGAGCTTGGCGGTAATGCGCTCCATCGCCTCGTCCCACGAGATCGGAACGAACCCGGGGTCTTCGCCGCGCCCCTTCTTCGGGTTGGTTCGCTTCATCGGCGAGAGCACGCGGTTGGGGTTGTAGGTCTTCTGCACCAGCCCGTAAGCCTTCACGCAGACCTTGCCCCCGCCCGGGTGCACGGCCGCCGCGCAGAAATTCGGCTCGACCTCGGTCGCCACGCCGTCCTGCACCTTGACAGTGAGCAGGTCGGGGCCGGCGACGCACTGGTAGCAGTACGTCGGCACGCGCTTCGTGACGACCGCTTCTTTCATGCCAGACCTGCCTTTGCGGCCTTGGATGCGAGGCGCTTCTCGGTCTGCGCGATGTCCACGATGAAGCGCTGGTGCGTCGCGCGGCAGATCGGATCGACACTGTCGCGCCCTTCCACCTTGAACGTCACGGCGCGGCCCTTGAGCTCGACCAGTTCGATGTCCAGCTCCACCGGCATGCCCATCAGCGTGGCGGCGAGGTGGTCGAGCTCGATGCGCGTGCCCACTGAGTCCTCGCCCGGATCCAGGTGCGCAAGCAGCAGGTCGCGGCATGCGATCTCGACGTCGCGCACCAGCATCGGCGTGGCGTAGACGCGGGCCTTCTCGCCCATGAAGTCGATCGTACGGTCGCGCGTCACCTCGAACCTCGAGGTCTGCTTCAGGCCGGATTGAAGAGTGGGTTTCATGTCAGTTGCAGCTCCGATTGAGGGTTTTCATGTTCCGCCGAGATAGGCCTGTTGCACCTGAGGGTCATGCAGCAATTCGTTCGCGGAACCGGACAGCACCACGCGGCCGGTCTCCATGACATAGCCGCGGTCTGCGATGCCGAGCGCGGCGCGCGCGTTCTGGTCTACCAGCAGGATGGTCGTGCCGAGTGTTTTCAGCCCCGCGATGCGCGAGAAGATCTCGGCCACCAGCCGCGGCGCGAGGCCCATGCTCGGCTCGTCGAGCAGCAGCAGGCGCGGCTCGGCCATCAGCGCGCGGCCAATCGCCAGCATCTGCTGCTGGCCGCCGGAGAGGTTGCCCGCCAGTGCGCGCCGCTTGTCCGCGAGCGCGGGGAAAATCGAGAAGATGCGCGCCAGCCCGTCACGGGCGCCGCGCGCGAAGGCGCCGAGCTTCAGGTTGTCCTCCACCGTCATCGGCGCGAACACCTGACGGCCTTCGGGCACCTGCACGATGCCCAGCTTGACGCGCTTTTGCGCGTGCATGGACGCGAGGTCCTGGCCGTCGAAGCTGATGGTGCCGCCCCAGGAGGGCTGCACGCCCGATATCGCGCGCAGCAGGGTCGTCTTGCCGGCACCGTTCGCACCCACCAGCGCGACCAGTTCGCCCGCTCCGACGCGCAAGCTCACCCCCGACAGCGCGGGAATGCGGCCATAGCGGCTGTCCAGGCGGTCGACTTCAAGCATGTTCGGCCCCCGTCCCCAGATAAGCCTCGATCACACGCGCATCCGCCGCGACTTCGGCAGGCGTTCCCTCGGCCAGCTTGCGCCCGTGGTCGAGCACAAACACATGGTCCGACACTTCCATCACCAGGCGCATGTTGTGCTCGACCAGGACGACGGTAGTTCCCTCGGCCGCGAGCCGCCGGATCAGCGCGTCGATCTCGCGCGCCTCGGTGGCGTTGAGTCCCGCAGCCGGCTCGTCCAGCAGCAGGAGCAGCGGCTGGGCACCGAGCGCCCGGGCGATCTCCAGGCGCTTGAGCGCGCCGTAAGGCATCGATGCGGACGGCGTGTCCTCGTAGCCGGCGAGCCCGACCTGGCGCAACAGCGCGCGGGCCGCCTCCCGGCAGGCGGCTTCCGCGCGTACCAGCGCCTTCGTATGGAGCAGCGCCGAGAAGAGCGAGCAGCGGTCGCGCAGGTGGCGGCCGGTCATCACGTTCTCCAGCGCCGTCATGTTGAAAAAGACCTGCAGGTTCTGGAAGGTGCGGCCGATGCCGGCGGCAGCGAAGGCATACACCGGCTCGCCGAACAGCTCGCGGCCGGCCAGCTGGATGCTGCCGGTGTCGGGCCGGTACACCCCGCTCAGCATGTTGATCAGGCTGGTCTTGCCTGCCCCATTCGGACCGATCACGGAATGCACGGCGCCGCGCTGAACCTGCATCTCCAGCCCCTCGATCGCATGCACGCCACCGAACGCCTTCGAGAGGTCGCGGATGGCCAACAACGGCTCGGCGGCGGCGTTCATGTCCACCTCCGCGCCCACCAATTGGCCAGCGTGGGCACGATGCCCTGCGGGAAGAACACCATGGTGCCGACCAGCACGGCGCCGAACACCATCATCTCGTAGTCCTGCAGCACGGTGAGCAGCTGCGGCAACACCGTGAGCACGGCCGCGCCGACCACGGCGCCGAAGATCGACGCCATGCCGCCGAAGACCACCATGATCACCAGCTCCACGGAATGCATGAACGAGGCCTTGGCCGGCGTGATGAAGCCCGCGTAGTGCGCCGTGAGGGCACCGGCCACGGCAGCGAACACCGCCGACAGCACGAAGACTTGCAGCTTGTAGCGGGCGCTGCGGATGCCCAGCGTTTCCGACGCCACCTCCGAACCGTGCAGCGCGCGCAAGGCGCGGCCTGTCGGCGATTCGATCAGGTTGATCGCCAGCCACACGGCAAACAGCAACGCCCCGCCGGCGAGCCAATACCAGGTGCGCTCGCCCTTGACGATCCAGCCGAACAGCACGAGTGGTGGCACGGACATGCCGTCCGGACCACCGGTCCACCGGTCCTCGGTGGACAGCACGATGGAAATGATGATGCCCAGGCCGAGCGTGGCCATCGCGAGCGTGTGCCCCTTCAGCCGCAGCGTGGGCCGGCCGATGACGAAGGCCAGCAGGCCCACCAGCGCGCAGGCCAGCGGCAACGAGACCCAGACCGGCACGCCGTAACGCGTCGCGAGGATCGCGCTGCCGTATCCACCCAGGGCGAAAAAACCCGCGTGGCCCAGGCTGATCTGCCCGGCATAGCCGATCAGCAAGTTGAGGCCGACGCACACGATGGCATTGAGCGCCACCTGCGTCGCAACGTCGTAGGCGTAGTTGTTCCGCAGCACCAGCGGCGCCAGCGCCACGATCGCGGCCAGCACCAGCGTGCCCCCGTTGCGTGGACGGGCAGCCCAATGGCGGGCGGGCGTGCGCGTATCAGACGCGGTCACTGTTGCGTGCGCCAAGGAGACCTCCAGGCATGAGGAACAACACGGCCAGGATCACGACGAAGGCGATCGCGTCCTTGTAGGCGGAAGAAACGAAGCCGGCGCCCAGGCCTTCGAGCAGCCCCAGCACCAGCCCGCCGATCACGGCGCCGCCGAAGCTGCCCAGGCCGCCGAGCATCGCCGCGGCAAATCCTTTCAGGCCGAGCATGATCCCAGCGTCGTAGGAGGTGAAGGCGATCGGCGCGATCAGCACGCCGCCGAGTGCGCCCAGCGCCGCGGCCAGGCCGAAGCTGGCGAACAGCACGCCGCGGGTGTTGATGCCCACGAGCTGCGCGGCCAGCCGGTTGTACGACGTCGCAAGCATCGCCTTGCCCATCAGGGTGCGCCCGTAGAAGGCACTGAGGGCGATGACCGCCAGGGCGGCACCGCCGAGCACCCACAGACTCTGCGGCAGGATGGTGGCGCCCATGAAGGAAATCGGCGCTTCACTCGAGAACGCGGGCAGACTGTGCACGCCCTTGCCCCAGACCAGCTGGGCGACGCCGCGCAGGAACAGCGAGACACCGATCGTGATGATGATGAGGGTGACGGTGCCCGCGTGCCGTGCCGGCTCGATCGCCACCTTTTCCACAATCAGCGCGACCAGCACCGCCGCGCCAACGGCGGCGGGCAGTGCAAAAGCCAGCGGCACGCCGGAGGCCCACAGCGTGGCCGCGCTCATGCCGCCGATCATCACGAACTCACCCTGCGCGAAATTGATCGCGGTGCTGGCATTGAAGATGATCGAGAAGCCGAGCGCCACCAGCGCATAGATGGCGCCCGCCGTGAGGCCGCTCGCAATGAACTGGAGCCAGGCACTCGTCATGTGAAGGACCTTCAGTGGGGGCTGGCTCGGCTACTTCACCAGCGTCCAGTTGCCGTCCTTGATCTCCAGCATCCGGAATGCCGTGAGATCCAGGCCCATGTGGTCGTTGGCGGACATGTTGACCACGCCGCCCGTGCCGACGTACGACTTCGTCGCCTCGAGCGCACTGCGCACCTTGGCCTTGTCGGTCGAACCGGCCGCCTTGATCGCGTTCACCGCCAGCATCAATCCGTCGTAGGCATGACCGCCGAACGTGGAGACGTCGGCCTTGAACTTGTCTTCGTAGCCCTTGCGGTACGCGGTGACGACGGGTTTCTGCGCATCGCCCGCCGGCAGCAGCTCGGACACCAGCAGCGCGGCGGCAGGCAGGCGCACGCCTTCCGCGGCGGGGCCGGACAGCTTGATGTATTCGCGCGAGGCGACGCCGTGCGACTGGTACAACGGCAGCGTCAGGCCCACCTGGCGGTAGTTGCGCGTGACAATGGCGGGGCCCTGGCCGAAGCCGGCGTTGAGCACAGCTTGCGCATTGCTGCCCTTGATTTTGGTGAGCTGCGCAGTGACGTCGGTGTCCGTCGCGCCGTAGGTTTCGTCGGCGACGATCTCGATCGCGTACTTGGGCGCGACCTTCACACATTCGGCGCGCATCGACTTGTCGAAGCCGCCGCTGCCGGAGATCAGCGCCGCGCGCGAGACCTTGCGCGCCTGCATGTCCACGAATATTTTCTCGCACGCCATGCGGTCGGTGTGCGGCGTCTTGAACACCCATTTCTTGACGGGCTCGACGATCACGACGGCACCGGCCAGTGAGATGAACGGCGTGCCGGCCTGCTCGGCCAGCGGGACGGCCGCCATGGTCGTGCCGGTGGTCGAGCCGCCGACGATGATGTCCACCTTGTCCTGCTCGATCAGGCGCTTGGCAAAGGTGCGGGCCTTTTCGGCGTCGCCGCTGTCGTCGTACGACACCAGCTGGAGTTTGCGGCCGAGCACCCCGCCTTCGGCGTTGATCTTGTCGACGTACATTTCCAGCGTCTTCAATTCGGGGTCGCCGAGGAAGGACGCCGGGCCGGTGACCGACAGGAAGGTGCCGATGCGAACGGGCTCCTGCGCCATTGCGGCGGGGCCGCAGAAGAATCCGGCAAGCGCCATTGCCGCGATGGCAAGACGTCGGGTGGGCATGCGCCCGCTGGGTTGCTGTCTCATCGCTTTGTCTCCTGGTATGGATGCCTGGAATGCCGACCTGTCATAGAATCGCGGTCAGTTAGGGCATTCTGGTATCCGGATGCGGTAATTAACCTTGATCTAGCGCAAGCTCCCTTTTTTGGCCCCACCCACACAAACCCTAAGCCCGGTGCGCGCCCGACCGCGCAAACCCATCCGTGGCGCCCGTGTGGCGAAGGACGGGGTAACGGTGCGCGCGGTGCGCCGCGCCGACCTCGACCCGGTGATCGCGATCGACGCGACCGTCACCGGCCTCGAAAAGAGAACCTATTGGCAGCGCGTGTATCGCCGCTACGGCATCGGCGCGCGCGGCGAGCAGCGCTGGTTCCTGGTGGCGGAGATGGACGGCCGCGTGGTGGGCTTCCTGATCGGCGAAGTACGCGACTGGGAGTTCGGCTCGCCGCCTTGCGGATGGGTCTTCGCGATCGACGTGGACCCGCGCGTGCGGCAATCCGGCATCGCCAGCCAGCTCATGAGCGCGCTTGGCACGAGCCTGCGGCGCGCCGGCGTGCGCAAACTGCGCACTCTGCTCGCACGCGACAACACGCTCATCCTTTCCTTCTTCCGAAGTCAGGGCATGATGGCCGCGCCGTTGATTCCGCTCGAGCTCGACCTGCATGAAAACCTGCCCAACGGCATCGGCAGCGGCCCGGGGACGGCGTCATGAGGTTGCAGGTGAACACCACGCTCGCGCTGTACAGCGTGATCGAATTCGCCTCCGACCCCGAGCGCCACATCCCCGCCGCCGAGATCGCGGAGAAGTACGACGTGTCGCCGCATCATCTGGCCAAAGTGCTCGCCGAACTTGCGCGCGCGGGCATCGTGGAAAGCGTCCGCGGCGTGGGGGGAGGCTATCGGTTCACGGCGAACGTTCGCAGGTTGACATTGATGGACGTGATCCAGCTCTTCGAGGATTTCGCGCCGCCCGGGGCTGCTCGCCACGATCCCAATTCCGCGACGCCCGTGGACATGGCTCTGGATGCGGTCTTGTCCGAGATCGACGAGATCGCGAAGGCGACGTTCAGCTCGATTACGCTGGCGACGATGCTGCAGTTGATTGCACGTCAGCGGGCTGTCGGGGGGTAAAGTCTCGTTCGTCTTCCTCGCGGGCAAAGTCGCGTGCGGGTGTGCTGTGCCGCGCGACGAGGCGGTCGGCCCTATGGGCCGACTGAACCTGCGATGAGCGGTTTTGCGGTCGCATCGCGCAACTCACTTCGCGCCCTGAGGCCGCTACGTTCAAACAGGCGCGATGAGCTAGTCAACGAAGCGCTTCGCGCCGACCGCAAAACCACTCATCGCAGGCGCTTCGTCTGATTGCGCGACACAGCACACCCGCACGCGACTTTGCCGAGACAATGTAGGCACGCCCCCGGTGGAATACCAACCCCTCGGCGGCGCGGCGGGCGGTACCCGGCGGCGGCGATTTCTGTGGCGGCGAAGCGGCTTGGCCTGGGGACGGGCGCGCAGCGCTTCGTAACTGACTCGCCGTAC
>Ga0255338_1000510_pt1 | contig 119560 bp, 105 predicted proteins | sample MeOH1_35cm_T4_19_FD_203715 | JGI IMG/M metagenome (GOLD analysis project Ga0255338, IMG submission 203715) | Sandy soil microbial communities from University of British Columbia, Vancouver, Canada - MeOH1_35cm_T4_195 | ecosystem: Engineered > Artificial ecosystem > Sand microcosm >... | reverse complement strand
GGTGCGGTGGATCTGGGTGCGGGTCTCGGTGGGGGTCTGGCCGGTGGTCTCGGCGGTGCGGTGGATCTGGGTGCGGGTCTCGGTGGGGGTCTGACCGGTGGTCTCGGCGGAGCGCCCGACCTGGGCGGCGAGCTGGCCGGTGGCCTGGCCGGTGCGACCGACCTGGGCGGCAGCCTCGGCGCCGGCCTCGACGGCGCCGCGGGCGGCGCGTCGCAGGTCGGAGGCGCCGTCACCGGCGGTGTCGAGGGCGCCGTCACCGGCGGTGTCGAGGGAGCCACCGACGCCGGCGGCTCGCTCGGTGCCGGCCTCGGCGGTACGGCCGAGAGCACCGCGCAGCTCGGCGGCCAGCTCTCGGGCACCGCCGACGGCGCGACCGGTGCCTGGTCGTCCATCGACGCCGGTGACGCCTTCGGCAGCGCCGGCGGCACCGGTGGCCTGTTCGGTTCCGCCGAAACCGGTGCCGACTTGCACGGTGGGATCGACGCCGGCGCCGGCGCGGACACCGACCCGGACTTCGACACCTTCCTCGGCTGACCCACTCTGCACGGACCCCGATGCCGGCCCCGCGTGCACCACGCGGGGCCGGCGTTCTTCGCAGAGGACATAATCTCGGTGCAGCCCGCACTCCGACAGAAGGCGAGTCGAAGCGATCACCATGCACACGTCCTCCGCAGATGCCGCCGCTCGCCGCGCGGCCCTCGTCGAACTGATCGACGCGGCCGCCGAACACATCCGCGCCGCCGAGCGCGGAGACCTCGCCACCAGGCTCGAGGCGGCGCGCACCCGCGTCGTCGACCCGCGCCTGCGGGTCGTCGTCGTCGGCCAGCTCAAACAGGGCAAGAGCCAGTTCGTGAACTCGCTCCTCAACCTCGAGGTGTGCTCGGTCGGCGACGACGAGACCACCGCCGTCCCCACCGTCGTGCAGAACGCGGACCGCACCTTCGCCGAACTCGTGCTCGCCGAGCCCGGCCGCGATCCCGTCCGGGTGGACCTGCCCGTCGACGAGCTGCAGCGCGTCACGCCCGCCACGCCGCGCGCGGGCGGGCGCGAGGTGCTCCGCCTCGAGGTGAACGTGCCGAGCCCACTGCTGGCCGACGGCCTCGTCCTCGTCGACACACCCGGCGTCGGCGGGCACGGAAACCCGCACGCCGCAGCAACATTGGGCCTGCTTCCGGCCGCAGACGCCGTGTTCGTCGTCTCCGACGCCAGCCAGGAGTTCACCGAGCCGGAACTGAGCTTCCTGCGGCAGGTGCTGCAGCTGTGCCCCGCCGCGGCGGTGCTGATCACCAAGACGGACCTGTACCCGCACTGGCGCGAGATCGTCGCCGCGGACCGTGGGCACCTGCAGCGCGCGGGCCTCGACGTGCCCCTGCTGCCCGTCTCGTCGCTGCTGCGCAGTCACGCCCTGCGCCTCGACGACGCGTCGCTGCACGAGGAGTCGGGCTTCGAATCGGTCTACGGGTTCCTCCGCGAGCGGGTCGTCGCGCGCGGCGCCGACGTCGCCAGGCGTTCCGTCGCGCTGGATGTGAAGTCGGTCGTCGAGCACGTCGCCCTGAGCCTGGGCAGCGAGCTGGCGGCGCTGCGCGATCCCGAGACCGGTGCGGCGGCCGTCGCGGAGCTGCAGCGGGCCAAGGCCGCCGCGGAGGCGCTGCGCACGCGGGCCGCCCAGTGGCAGCAGACCCTGGCCGACGGGATCGCGGACCTCGCCGCCGACATCGACCACGACCTGCGGGACCGGCTGCGCCGCGTCACCCGCGAGGCCGAAGCCACCGTCGACGAATGCGACCCGGGCGAGGAATGGCCGCGGATCGGGGAATGGCTCGGTGAGCAGGTCGCCGAATCCGTCGGCGACAACTTCGTGTGGGCCCACGAGCGTTCGGTGTGGCTCGCCGAGGTCGTCGCCGGGCACTTCGCCGACAGCGGTGCCGTGGACCTGCCGGACCTGCACCTCGGCGACCTGGAGGGGCTGCTCGAGCCCGTCTCCCGGCTCTCGGACCTCGAATCGGGCCGCATCGGTGTCGGCCAGAAGATGCTCGTGGGAATGAAGGGCTCCTACGGCGGCGTGCTCATGTTCGGGCTGATCACCACGCTCATGGGTATGGCCCTGGTCAACCCGATCTCCGTCGGCGCGGGAGTTGTGCTCGGCACCAAGGCCTATCGCGACGACAAGCAGGCACGCATCGTCAAACGCCGGGCCGACGCGAAGGTCGCCATCCGCAAGTTCACCGACGACGTCGGCTTCCAGGTGGGCAAGGAGTCGAAGGACCGGCTCCGGCTGATTCAGCGCCAGCTGCGCGACCACTTCACCGAGCTGGCCGAGCAGACGTTGCGGTCGCTGTCCGAGTCGCTGCGCGCCGCGCAGGAGGCCGCGACGGTCGAGGAAGCGCAGCGGCAGCGCCGCGTCGCCGAACTCGAGACGCACGTGCGTGCGCTGACCGCGCTGCGCGAACGGGCCGCACAGCTGGCCGGGGCCGACGCGTGAGTGTCGAGCAGGCCCGCGAGCTCGTCGCGGCCGCGCGTGCCCGGTACGGAAGCGACCCGCGCGCTGCCGAGCAGCTCGCGCTGTGCGCGGCGCGGCTCGAACAGCCGCTGCGCGTCGCGCTCGCCGGGTCCCTCAAGGCCGGCAAGTCGACGCTGCTCAACGCCCTCGTCGGGCAGGACATCGCCCCCACCGATGCCACCGAGTGCACGCGCGTCGTCACGTGGTACCGCAGCGGCTCGACCCCCTCGGTCACCGCCCACTACGACGGCGACCGGATCCTGCCGGTGCCGGTGCAGCGCCGCGACGGCCGGCTCACCTTCGATCTCGGAGAGCTGACCGCGGACCGGGTGGACCGGATCGACGTCGAATGGCCGGCCAGTGCGCTGTCCCAGACCACGATCATCGACACGCCGGGCACGTCGTCGCTGTCACAGGACGTCTCGGCCCGGACGTTCGAACTGCTGACCCCCGACGACGACGCCTCCGGCGCCGACGCCGTCGTCTACCTGATGCGCACCCTCGGGGCCGCCGACGTGCAGTTCCTCGGCCGGATCGGCCAGCACGTGGGCGGCGAATCCGGGCCGCTCGGCGTGATCGGTGTGGTCTCCCGCGCCGACGAGGTCGGCGCGGGCCGCATGGACGCGATGATGTCGGCCAAGGAGGTTGCGGCCCGGTTCGCGGGTGAGCTCGAGCGCACCGGACTGTGCCAGGCCGTCGTGCCGGTCGCGGGGCTGCTCGCGCTGGGCGCGCGGACGTTGCGGCAGAGCGAGTTCGCCGCGTTCGAGGCGCTCGCGCAGGTGCCGTCGCAGGACCTTCAGGTGGCGATGCTGTCGGCGGATCGGTTCGCCCGCCCCGACATCACGCTGCCCGTCGATCCGGGAACCCGGGCGCACCTCGTCGACCGGTTCGGCCTGTTCGGGATCCGCATGGCCGTCACGCTGATCGGTCTCGGGGTGCGGGACTCGCCGACGCTGGCCGCGGAGCTGGTGGCGCGCAGCGGGCTCGACGAGCTGCGCCAGGTGATCGACGTGCAGTTCGGCCAGCGCGCCGATCAGCTCAAGGCCCATTCGGCGCTGATGTCGCTCGAACGGGTCCTGCGCGCGCACCACGACGGCCCCCTGCTCGCCTCCGTGCAGCGGCTGCTCGCCGACGTCCACGGTTTCACCGAGCTGCGCCTGCTCGGCCGTCTGCGCTCGACCCGGGTCACCCTGAGCGAGGACGACGTGCTCGAACTGCAGCGCCTGATCGGCGGTTTCGGTATCGGCCCGGCCCAGCGCCTGGGTCTCGCGTCGGATGCGACCGTCGCCGAGATCCACGCCGCGGGCGTCGCCGCCGTCCGCACCTGGCGCGCCCGGGCCGAGCACCCCCTGCTCGACCGGTTCACCGCGAACGCGTGCAGCGTGGCGGCCCGCAGCGGCGAGGGCATCCTCGCCGACGTCGCAGGCTGATGCGCGCGTCGGTGCCTCTTGCGCGCGTAAGAACAAGCGCAAGAGGCACTTTCGCGCGCAAGGCTTGGGGGCTTCAGCGTCGCGCCCGCTGTGCCGCCTGCTCGAACCGCGCCTGCACGACATGGAAACGGAACAGATCCGGCCACGTCCATCGGATCACTTCGAAACCGAGCTGCCGGATGGCGTCCTCCCTCAGCTTCTCCCGGCGGACGATCTCGGCGGTCGCACCGGGCTCGTCGGCACCGTACTTCCCCATGCCGTCGAACTCGCCGGCGATTCCCTCCCAGTAGAAGTCGGTGCGCGCGACGAACCGGCCGTCGCCGGTCCGCAGCTCGTGCTGCAACTGCGGCCGGGGCATTCCGGCGTCGCGCATCCGCAGCCTGCTCAGCGATTCACCGGGACTTTCGCTGCGTCCGTCCAGGAAGGGCACCACCCGCCGTGCGGAGGCGATTCCGGCCTTCGTCCCCGCAGCTGCCAGGGCGACGGACAGCGCGCCGGGGTCGACGCGACGCAACCGCAGTGCCGAATCGCCGATCACCGTGGCGTGGTCCGAGGGCAGGGTGCGGGCCAGATCGACGACGGTGCGGGCGGCGGAGGTGACCGGCAGTCCGTCGCACGTGGCGATCTCGTCGGCCCCGTACCCGCCGACGTGGACGTGCAGGTGGGGGGTCCGGCGACCGCCCGACGTGCGCCCGCGGGTGACGTGCACGCGGGAGAGGTCCACGTTCCACAGGTCGAAGCCGTGGAGGACGGCGGCCGAGACGTGGCTGAAGACCGCGTCGGCGTCCAGCGCGGGGGCCAGGGCCTGCACGCGCAGCCGGTGCCGGTCGACGTCGTCGAGGCCGTCGGTCTCGTGCCGCCGAAGATAGATGCCGGGAGCGATCCTGCGCAGGCGTCCCGTGCGCAGCGCGTTGCGTAGTTCGGTGGGTGTGTGTCCGGACGCGAGCAGGTCCGCACGTCGTAGTGGTGTCGGGTCGTTCATGCCGACCAGAGTGGGGTGGACATCCGTCGGTCGCGCGCGCTCGGCGGCGTGCGGGCCGGATCTGTGGATGAAGCCGCCGGTTGTGGACAACTCCTTGCGCGCGTCGCTGCCTCATGCGCGCGTGAGAACGCGCGCATGAGGCACTTTCGTGCGCGACGAGCAGTGGGGTCAGCGACGCCAGGTCGCGACCGCGCCGACGACGGTGAGCCCGGCCCACAGCAGGGGAGCCCACAGCAGGACGCCGGCGGTGGCGTCGCCGGCGTCGGCGAGGACGCTGCGGGCGGCGACGGCCGTGACGACGGTGGCGACGGAGACGACGGCGAGTGCGGGGCGGGCCCAGGGTCGGCCGCGGCGCAGGAGCTCGAGGAAGACGGCGGCGAGCGCGACGAGGAGCAGGCCGGCGGCGGCGAAGCCGGTGAGGGTGAGGGCGACGGTGTCGGCGATGCTCGCGGCGGTGGTGCCGGGGTTGGCGCTCCGCAGCGACTGCTCGAGGGCGTCCCGGACGGATTCGCGGTCGAGGTAGACGGCGCCGAGGAGTCCGGCGAAGACGACGAACGACAGGCCCCAGGCCGAGACTGCGGCGCCGACGCGGGGGCCGGGGGTGTCGGCTGTGCGGAGCGGGGTGACCGAGAACTCGGGGCGAGGCGGCTGCGGGCGTGTGCTCACTCCGGGATCGTAGCCTTCGCCATTTTGTGTGATCCGAGTCACGAAGGGAACAACCCGCGGTGGTGTGCCGTTGGAGAAAGCAGACAACTTGAGCGACAGCGACTCAACTTTGACTTGACTGGGACTTCCGGACGGGTGCAAGCTTGAGTCGACTGCGCTCAGCTGAGTCGGATCGGCTCAGGTTGTGCATGAACACCCATGTGGCACGGATGTGTCGCAGCGAAGAATGGAGAAGCACTATGGCTCGTGCGGTCGGTATCGACCTCGGAACCACCAACTCCGTCGTTTCCGTGCTGGAGGGCGGCGAGCCCGTAGTGGTCGCCAACTCCGAGGGATCGCGCACCACCCCGTCGGTCGTCGCCTTCGCCAAGAACGGCGAGGTGCTGGTCGGCCAGCCCGCCAAGAACCAGGCGGTCACGAACGTCGATCGCACCATCCGCTCGGTCAAGCGCCACATCGGCACCGACTGGACCGTGGAGATCGACGGCAAGAAGTACACCTCCCAGGAGATCAGCGCGCGCACGCTCATGAAGCTCAAGCGCGACGCCGAGGCCTACCTCGGTGAGGAGATCACCGACGCCGTCATCACCGTCCCCGCCTACTTCGAGGACGCACAGCGGCAGGCCACCAAGGAAGCCGGGCAGATCGCCGGCCTGAACGTCCTGCGCATCGTCAACGAGCCCACGGCCGCTGCCCTCGCCTACGGCCTGGACAAGGGTGAGAAGGAACAGACCATCCTGGTCTTCGACCTCGGCGGCGGCACCTTCGACGTGTCCCTGCTCGAGATCGGCGACGGCGTCGTCGAGGTCCGCGCGACCTCCGGCGACAACCACCTCGGCGGTGACGACTGGGATCAGCGCGTCGTCGACTGGCTGGTCGAGAAGTTCAAGGCGCAGCACGGCGTCGACCTGACCAAGGACAAGATGGCCCTGCAGCGTCTGCGTGAGGCCGCGGAGAAGGCGAAGATCGAGCTGTCGAGCTCGCAGTCGACGTCCATCAACCTCCCGTACATCACGGTCGACGCGGACAAGAACCCGCTGTTCCTCGACGAGCAGCTCTCGCGCAGCGAGTTCCAGAAGATCACCTCCGATCTCCTCGACCGCACCCGCGCGCCGTTCCAGCAGGTCATCAAGGACGCCGGCATCTCCGTCAAGGACATCGACCACGTCGTCCTGGTCGGCGGCTCGACCCGTATGCCTGCCGTCACCGACCTGGTGCGTGAGCTGACCGGTGGCCGTGAGCCCAACAAGGGCGTGAACCCGGACGAGGTCGTCGCCGTCGGCGCCGCCCTGCAGGCCGGCGTCCTCAAGGGCGAGGTCAAGGACGTGCTGCTGCTCGACGTCACCCCGCTGTCCCTCGGCATCGAGACCAAGGGCGGCGTGATGACCAAGCTCATCGAGCGCAACACCACCATCCCGACCAAGCGGTCGGAGACCTTCACCACGGCCGACGACAACCAGCCGTCGGTGCAGATCCAGGTCTTCCAGGGTGAGCGCGAGATCGCGGCGCACAACAAGCTGCTCGGCTCGTTCGAACTCGGTGGCATCGCCCCGGCTCCGCGCGGCGTCCCGCAGATCGAGGTGACCTTCGACATCGACGCCAACGGCATCGTGCACGTCACCGCGAAGGACAAGGGCACCGGCAAGGAGAACACGATCAAGATCCAGGAGGGCTCCGGCCTCTCCAAGGAGGAGATCGACCGGATGATCAAGGACGCCGAGGCGCACGCCGAGGAGGACCGCAAGCGTCGCGAGGAGGCCGAGGTCCGCAACCAGGCCGAGTCGCTCGTGCACCAGACCGAGAAGTTCCTGCAGGAGAACGAGGACAAGGTCGCTGCCGACGCCAAGGGCAAGGTCGAGTCCGCGATCAAGGAGACCAAGGACGCGCTCGCCGGCACGGACATCGCCGCGGTGAAGACCGCCGTCGAGAAGCTCGCGACGGAGTCGCAGGCCCTCGGTCAGTCCCTGTACGAGTCGCAGGCCGCCGACGCGGGTGCTGCCGCCGGTGACGGCGCGGCTGCGGGCTCGGACGACGTCGTCGACGCCGAGGTCGTCGACGAGCCGACCGACTCGGAGAAGAAGTGACGGCGGGGCAGCCCGAGCAGGAGCCGGTGACCGTCACCGACAAGCGTCGGATCGACCCCGACACCTTCGAGGTTCGCGACCCGGACGCCGGGTCGCAGCCTGTGGAGGAGACGGACACCGAAGCTCCGGCTGCGGGAGAACACGAGGAGGCCGCGCTCGCGGCCGAGCCGTCGCCCGAATCGGCTCAGCTGGCCGAGCGCACCGCGGATCTGCAGCGCCTCACCGCCGAGTACGCCAACTACCGGCGTCGGGTGGAGCGCGAGCGGGTGGTCACGACCGAGGCGGCCAAGGCCTCGGTGGTCACCCAGCTGCTCGACGTCGTGGACGACCTCGACCGGGCCCGCGCGCACGGCGACCTCGAGCAGGGGCCGCTGAAGTCGGTGGCGGACAAGCTGACCGGCGTCCTGTCGGGCCTGGGGCTCCAGCCCTTCGGTGACCCGGGCGACGCCTTCGACCCGGAGATCCACGAGGCCGTGCACATGGAGGGCGACGGCGCCAACCCGGTGCTCGACACGGTGCTGCGCAAGGGATACCGGCTCGGTGAGCGGATCCTGCGGCACGCGATGGTGACCGTGACGGACACGGTCCCGTCGGGCGACGCACCGGCCGAAAAGCCGGATTCCGGTGCGGACGACGAGTAAGTACAGAGAAGCAGCGAGAGGAGGAGACACCCGGTGAGCCAGAGGGAGTGGATCGAGAAGGACTTCTACAAGGAGCTGGGTGTCTCCTCCGACGCGTCGGCCGACGACATCAAGAAGGCCTACCGCAAGCTGGCACGGGACCTGCATCCCGACGCCAACCCCGGGGACACCAAGACGGAGGAGCGCTTCAAGGCGGTCAGCGAGGCGTACGCCGTGCTGTCCGATCCGGCCCGGCGCAAGGAGTACGACGAGACCCGGCAGATGTTCGCCTCCGGCGGATTCGGCGGCGGATTCCGTCCCGGTGCCGGTAGCGGCGGGTTCTCCGGCGGCGCCACCACCTTCGATCTCGGCGACCTGTTCGGTGGCGGGGGTGGCGGCGCCGGCGACGCCGGTCTCGGCGATCTGTTCGGCGGTCTGTTCAACCGCTCCGGTGGCGGGGGCGCGCGTACCACGTCGCGGCCCCGGCGCGGATCGGACGTGGACGCCGAGACGACGCTGGACTTCCGCGACGCAGCGCTCGGGGTGACCGTCCCGCTGCGGCTGACCAACCCGGCGCCGTGCACCACCTGCCACGGCAGCGGTGCCCGTCCCGGCACGAGCCCGCGGGTGTGCCCGCGCTGCAACGGAAGTGGCATCGTCTCGCGCAACCAGGGCGCGTTCGGATTCTCCGAACCGTGCGACGACTGTCGCGGCACCGGTTCGATCATCGACGAGCCCTGCACCGACTGCCGCGGGTCCGGTATCCAGAACCGCACCCGCACCATCACGGTCCGGATCCCACCCGGGGTCCGGGACGGCCAGCGCATCCGGCTGCCCGGTCAGGGCGAGGCCGGCCTGCGCGGCGCCCCGTCCGGCGACCTGTTCGTCACCGTGCACGTCCGTGCCGACAAGGTGTTCGGCCGCGACGGCGACGACCTGACGCTGGTCCTGCCGGTCAGCTACGGCGAACTGGTGCTCGGCACCACCGTCTCGGTTCCCACCCTGGAGGGACGGGTCGGCCTGAAGATCCCGGCCGGCACTGCCGACGGGCGGGTGCTGCGGGTGCGCGGGCGCGGCGTCCCCAAGCGCGGGGGCGGCGCCGGTGATCTGCTGGTGACGGTCAAGGTGGCCGTGCCCCAGAATCTGGACGATCAGGCGATCGAAGCGCTGCGGGCGTACATGCACGCGGAGCAGGCGAACGGCTTCGATCCACGGGCGGGCTGGGCAGGTGCATGATGAGCGAGAACCGCAACCGGAACGATTCCCCGATGGACCCCGACGCCCGGGTCTACGTGATCTCGGTGGCGGCGGAACTTGCCGGCATGCACGCGCAGACACTGCGCAACTACGACCGGCTCGGCCTGGTCACCCCGCACCGCACCCGCGGTGGTGGACGCCGCTACTCGCCCCGCGACGTGGCGCTGCTGCGTGAGGTGCAGCGCCTGTCGCAGGACGAGGGCGTGAACCTCGCGGGCATCAAGCGGATCATCGAGCTGACCAACCAGGTCGAGGCCCTGCAGCAGCGGGTGTCCGAGATGGCAACCGAGATCGCGCAGCTGCACGCGTCGCGCCGGGCGCTGGTGCCGATACCACGCAGCAACGCGCTGGTGGTCTGGAAGCCGAAGCACCAGCGCGACAGGTAGCCCTGGTCAGCCCCTGCATTCACCCGATACCGTTGTGGCCGAATGTCACATCGCGCGTGGCCGAATGTCACATCGCGTCGATTCGATCGACGCGATGTGACATTCGGCCATTCGGCCTTCAGGCCGGGACGAGCCCGCTGACCTGCGCCAGCAGTTCGAGCGAGCGCAGCCACGCCTTGCGGCCCGGCGCCGACGACACGACGATCAGCTCGTCGGCCTGTGCGCGCTCGGTGAAGCGGTCGAGATAGTCGCGCACCTCGCCCGGGGTACCGACGGCGGTGTAGCGCAGCATCTGCAGCACCTGCTGCCCGGCGGGGGCGTCGAGCAGCATCTCGACCTCCTCGTCGGTGAACGTGCGGCCCCGGCCGAGCATCTGCCGGATGCGCTGCCGCTTGGTGGCCTCGAACAGGGCGTCCGCCTCGTCCGTGGTGTCCGCGGCGATCACGCCGACGCCCGCGACGACGTACGGCTCGGACAGCTGCTCGGACGGCTGGAACTCGCGCCGGTACAGCGCGACGGCGTCCTCGAGCGCCTGCGGCGCGAAGTGCGACGCGAACGCGTACGGAAGACCGAGCAGCGCGGCGAGTTTCGCCCCGAACAGCGACGAGCCGAGGATGTACAGCGGCACGTCCGTGCCCTTGCCGGGGACGGCGTCGACACCCGGGATGCGGGACTGCCCGCGCAGGTAGGCCTGCAGCTCGAGCACGTCCTGCGGGAAGCTGTCGGCCGACGACGGGTCGCGGCGCAGTGCCCGCAGCGTGTTCTGGTCGCTGCCGGGGGCGCGGCCGAGGCCGAGGTCGATGCGGCCCGGGTGCAGCGTCTCGAGGGTGCCGAACTGCTCGGCGATGGTCAGCGGCGAATGGTTGGGCAGCATGATGCCCCCGGCGCCGAGCCGGATCGTGGAGGTGTGCGCGGCGACGTGCGCGATCAGCACGCTGGTGGCCGACGACGCGATGGTCGGCATGTTGTGGTGTTCGGCGTACCAGATGCGGCGGTAGCCCCACTGCTCGGCGCGCTGAGCCATGTCCACGCTCGCGGCGAAGCTGTCGCGCGCGGTTTCGTCACGGCCGATGTGAGCCAGGTCGAGAATCGATAGTGGTGTGGTCACCGGGATCCTTCGCGTGTCCGGGGCCCGGTGTCGGGATCCGGGCACACGATCGGTCCAACCATCCCGGACGGTCCGCTATTCCGTGACGTGCGCCTCGTCGCCGTTCACCGCAGCGGGTTCACGTCGGTGGCGGTCTCCTCGTCGAGGATCGTCTCGGTCGTGTACCGCCCGAAGCCGCCGCGGTAGAACAGCAGCGGGCCGTCGTCGTGCAGCGCGGTGAGCCCGGTGACGCGGGCGACGACGATGGTGTGATCCCCGGCGTCGTGCTCGGCCTCGACCACCGCTTCGATGCGGGCCAGGGCGCCGGTGAGCGCGGGTGCGCCGTTGTCCCCGCGCGTCCAGTCCACGCCGGTGAACTTGTCGCCGCCGCTGACGGCGAACGCCATGCACGTATCGCGCTGGTCGTGGGCCAGGACGTTGATCGCGAGGGTGCCGATCTCCCGGATCCTCGGCCAGGTCTGCGACGTGCGGGCGGGGCAGAACGACACGAGCGGTGGATCCAGCGACACCGACGCGAACGACTGGCACGCGAATCCCAGCGGTTCACGGCCGTCGTGGCCGGTCACGACGGTGACGCCGGTGCAGAAGTTGCCCAGCACGTCGCGCATGGTCCGGGGATCGAGCACCGTGTGTTCCGCGGCCATCGAGGCTCCTCTCGGGTAGGTCTGTGTCCAGTGTCCGTCATGCCGTGCGCGCGGTGACAAGTGCTCCCGTTCGGCGGGAGCGCGAGAGCGGTGACCCCCGGGCGATCGGGTTCGGAGGACGCGGTCAGTCGAGCCGACCGGGCGTGGGGCGGCTGCGAGCGGTGATCGGCAGTTCGCCGCGGTCGGCGAGGTCGTCGACGGTCTCGCGCAGATCGGCGCAGCTGTGGAGGGCGGGACGACCGTGCTCGGCGTCGGCGCGGAAGCGCGCGCACGACCGGGCGGCGTCGGTGAGCCACTGGATGCTCGTGTGGACGGGACTGTACTTCTCGGCGAGCACGCGGTTACCGCAGGTGCGGCAGGTGACGGGGTGCACGACGGACCTCCTCAGTTCTGTCGCATGTCGGCCGGCGCCCAGAAGGCCCGCATGCTCGTGATGAGGCCGTTCTCGTCGAACGTCATGACATCGATGGGTTCGATCTCGTAGCGCTGCCCGTCGGTTTCCGTGACCACCCGGAAGTGGAAGGCGGCGCCGGCGTCGGTGATGCGGAGCGTCAGCAGCTCCGTTTCGTTCCGCGTGTTCTCCACCGCGCGGTAGAACGCCCGGATGGCCTCGTGGCCCACCTTCGGTTCGCTGCCGGCGGGATCCTCGACGGTGGCGTCGGGCGCGTAGAGGGCGGTGATCTCGTCGGCGGTGCCGTTCGCGACGGCGGAGAGGTAGGCCGTGACGGTGGCGCGGATGCGGTCCGTTCGGGTGGCGAGGTCGGTCATCGTGGACGCTCCTGTCGGTTCTCGCGGCTGCTCTTCCGGACGCTATCGGCGCGGCCGCCGCAGTGGGGGCTCGTCTCCCGCGGAGCGGGACATCGGCGCAGCCCGCGGAGCGGGACATCGGCGCAGCCCGCGGAGCGGGAGATCGGCGCAGGTGGTCGCGGGTCGTGGGGTTGTTAGGCTCGCGGGGTGTCCGATTCCGCTCCTGCCGCGTATCCCGGTCTACCCGCGACGAGTTGGGCGGTGCTGGGGGTTCTGGCGCTGGGGGAGGAGATGACGGGCAACGACGTGAAGAAGTGGGCGGATTGGAGCCTGAGCTTCTTCTACTGGAGTCCGTCGGTCAGCCAGGTGTACGGGGAGCTGAAGAAGCTCGAGAAGCTGGGCTTCGTGCGGTCGCGATCGATCTCCGAGCCGGGGGCCCGCAGCCGGCGCGTCTACTCGATCACGCCGACCGGGGTGGGGGCGGTCCGGGCATGGTCGCGGGAGGCCCCGGTCGAGGCCCCGGTGCTCAAGCACGGGGTGATGTTGCGCATGTACCTGGGTCACCTCAACGAACCCGAGAAGTTGAAGTCGATCGTGCGGGATCACATCGCCAACCTCGAGGAGAACCTCGGGCGCGTCCGGGACTACGCGGACCATTCGGACGTGGAACCGAGCTGGGCGTTCCCGTTGCTGAGCCTGCGCTGGTCCGAGCGGTACTTTCGTGCGGAGATCGGTCTGTTCGAGGAGCTGCTCGACGAGATCGACGAAGCGGCAGCGCGATTCGCGCGCAGCGACATCGACGAGAACGGTGTTCCCCATCCGCGGCGGCGGGGTGGCTGGCGCACAGTGGAACAGATGCTGAGCGCCCACGACGAGGACGACGACGGATCGGGACCCGCCGGGTAGGGGTCGGGCGCCGATAGGGATCAGGCGCCGATGGTGGTCACGCAGAGCGCAGCCGGGGGCTTCGGGACGTGGCGGGGAAGCGCTGCCGGTCGTATCCGCGCCAGGTCGCGGTCGCTGCCAAGCGGACGCGCCCACTGAGCCGGTGATCGAACGGCATGTGCTGCAACGGCCCGCACACGGAGACCGCTGCGGGAGCCGCGCCGACCGGACCGACGGGCACGGCGATGCACCCCAGCCCCGGCACGGCCTGTCCGCGTTCGTAGGCCACCCCTGTCTCCCGGATGCGTTCGAACTCGGTGCCCTGGGCCCCGGCGTAGGCGAGCAGCGCCTTGCCCAGGGCGGCATGCGGTGCCGGCCGGCGCCCACCGATGCGGGTCGGGACGGCGCTGTCCAGACGTCCCCCGAGCTTGTCGAGGTAGACGACGTCGGTGCCGTCGAGGACTGCGAGGTGGACGACGAGTCCGGTGGCTCGGTGCAGCTCGTGCAGGTGGGGACGCGCGGCGGCGCACAGGCCGTCCTGGTGCACGGCGAGGGAACCGAGTTCCATCAGCCGCAGCCCGAGTGCGTACTCGCGGCCGTCGCGTCGCAACCATCGCAGGTCGACCAGGCGCTCGAGGATGCGGTGCGCCGACGAGCGGGGGAGGCCGGTGCGACGGACGATCTGGGCGAGCGTCAGCCGCCCGGTCTCGTCGAAGGCGTCGAGGACGAGGCCCACACGGTCGATGACAGCACTGGGGGTGGCGGGGGCGGCGGGAGTCGGCACGGGTGCTCCTCACTCATTTTCGGCTGATGAGCTGGCTATTTCGATTCGAAATAGTGTCACATCGCGGCCTCGTTGTGAAGTGCGTCACCGATCCGGGCGTGGCGGTGCCCCGCACGGTCACCGTGCGGGGCACCGCGGTCGACGTCCCGGGGGTGACGGATCACCCGGCCGTCGCGGCGATCAGGACATCACCCCGAGCGGTTCGCTTCCGGACCAGTCGTGACCCCAGTAGCTGTCGGCGGTGATCTCCTCCGCGGTGTAGTACCGCTCGTCGACCGCCGTCCCGTCGGTGCCGTACTCGATGTCCCAGCCGCCGGGGGCACGGACGTAGAAGGACACCATCTTGTCGTTGGTGTGCCGTCCCAGCGTCGACGAGACGGAATACCCCTCCCGCGTCACCCGGTCGAGAGCCCGGCCGACGGCGTCGAGGGTGTCGACCTCCACCATGATGTGGATCAGGCCGGGGTCCTTGCCTGCGGGGACGGGCATGAGTGCAAGGCTGTGGTGCCGCTGGTTCACCCCGAGGAACCGGATGCGCATCGGACCGGCCTCGGGAGGAGCCGGCAGGCGGAAGGCGCCGCGGGGCAGGAACCCGAGCACCTCGGTGTAGAACCCGAACGTGGCGTCCGGATCGGTGACCGGAAGTACGACGTGCCCGAGACCCTGTGCGCCCGTGACGAACCGGGCACCGTGCGGCGTGACCACCGGACTGTGGTCGAGGGCGGGGCCGTGGAACACCTCGACGGAGGTGCCGGAGGGGTCCTGGAAGGCGATCACCTCCTCGACGCGCCGGGCGTCCGCCTCGTCGACCGAGAGGGCTTTCACGGCGACGCCGGCGGCCTCCACGACGCGCCGCACCCGCGTCAGGGCCGCGTGGTCGCGCACCTCCCATGCCACGTCGACCACCCGGTCGCTGTCTCCCGGCACGACCACGACACGGCCCGGGCGCTCGTCCATGCGCAGGTACAGGGCGTCGGGTTCCGGTCCCGACCCCTCGGCGAACCCGAGGACGTCGAACGCGAAGGTCCGCCACCGGTCCATGTCGTTCGTCTGAATCCTGATGTAGCCCAAACCCTTGATGTCGGACACTGTGTCTCCCAGTTCGAGTCGAATCGGTCAGATCATCGCCCGCAGGGGGCCCTGCGGTTCGGCGCCGAGGCGGCTGAGGGTCGCGGCGTGCAGCACCGTGCCCGGCTGGTGGATCGCGTGGTGCAGGCCGGCGTGGGCGTCGCGCCAGAACCGCTGCAGGGGCTTGTCCATCCGCAGCGCGTTCCCGCCGCAGCGCGGGTAGATGCGGTCGATCGCATTCACCGCCCGCCACGCCGCCTGGACCTGGGTCTGCCGGCTCGCGGCGCGCTGCTCGAACGTCGGGGTCCGCCCCGAGTCGACGAGATCCCAGATCCGGTCGACGTTCGACAGCAGCGAGTCGCGCGCGGCCCGCAGATCGGCGACCGCCTCACCGAACACGTACATCGTGTAGGGGTCGTCCTTGACGGCGGTGCCCTGCGCGTTGATCCGGTCGGCCTGGTAGACGTCCGCGTGCAGCACCAGTCCCTCGCAGATCCCGATCGTGGCGGCGGTGATGCCCAGCGGGAAGGCTGTCGACCAGGGCAGCTTGTAGAGAGTCTCGGTGCGGCCGTAGCGGGCCACCGCGCTGCCGTCGATCAGGTCGTCGTAGTACATGACGCGGTACTCGGGGACGAACGCGTCCTCGACCACCACGTCCTTCGACCCGGTACCCCGCAGGCCCACCACATCCCACGAGTCCTCGACGATCCGGTAGTCGGTCCGCGGGATGATGACGTGCGCCATCTTCGGGGGCTGGGCCACCGAACCGTCCGGGTTCCCGACGAACGCGCCGAGGAAGGCCCAGTCGCAATGGTCTGTGCCGGAGGAGAACTGCCAGCTACCCGAGAACCGGAAGCCGCCGTCGACGGGGGTGACGATGCCACCCGGCATGTAGGGCGACGCCATCCAGGTGTCCGGATCCTCTCCCCAGATCTCCTGCTGCACGCGAGGATCCGCGTAGGCGAGCTGCCACGGATGCACTCCCACGATGCCGTGCACCCAGCCCGCGGAGGGGTTCAGCGCGGCCGTGCGCATGACGGTCTCCGCGAATTCCCTCGGGTGCGACTCGAAGCCGCCGAACTCCCGGGGCTGGAACATGCGGATCGAGCCGGCCTCCTTCATCTTCTCGGCGGTCTCGTCCGCGAGGCGGCCGAGCCGCTCGGCTTCCACACCTTCGGCGAACAGATCGTCCGCCATCGCGTCGATGTGCTCGAGGACTTCGTAACTCATGGTGTCTCCTCGACTCTGACGGCGGACGCTCAGGCGACCGGCTCGGGGGCGGATTCCGCACGGGCCGCGAGATTCTCGGCGATCTGCTGCTCCCACCGCGCGGCCGGCTTCGTGGTGTCGATCGCGAACTCGTAGCGGTTGGTCATGTCCGGGGTGATGTCGGCGACGTCGACATAGAACTGCTGGTACCAGCGGCGCAGCTGGTAGACCGGGCCGTCCTCGTCGCACAGCAGCGGGTTGTCGATCTTGGCCTTGTTCTTCCAGATCTCGATGTCCTGCTCGAACGTCTTCTCGGTGCCCCCGCCGAAGTGGGCGGCCATCGCATTCGCCTCCTCGGCGGACATGCCCGGCAGGCGCTTGACGATCACGCCGTACTGCAGCACGAACGAGGTGGGCGTGACGGGGTAGTGGCAGTTGACGAGGACCGTCTCGATGGTGGCCTCGCCGGTCTCCGTCCACAGCTTGTCGATCATGTAGGAGGGACCGTGGTACGACGCCTCGGAGCGCGAGAAGTTGTCCGCACCGAAGTCGATGTCCAACTCGACGTCGGTGCGCTGGTTGAACGACATGATCTGTGTGGCGACGTGACCGTCGAAGATGTTCTCGAACGACCGCGGGACGCTGTAGTGGACGTAGAAGAAGTGCGCCATGTCCACGACGTTGTCGACGATCTCGCGGCAGTGCGAGCCCTCGATGAGCACCGAGTTCCACGTCCAGTCGGACCACTCGTCGGTGCCGGCGCCCTCGATCGCGGGGATGGTGACGTCCGCCGGCGGCGGATTGCCTTCGGGGTCGTGCCAGACGAACAGTTGCTGGTTGCGTTCCAGGGTGGTCCACGACCGCGTCCGCGCGAGCGGGGGGACGCGGCGCGCATACGGAATGCCGGTGCACCTGCCGTTGCCGCCCCAGCGCCAGTCGTGGAACGGGCACGCCACCGAGTCGCCCTTGATCTCGCCCTGCGCGAGATTGCCGCCCATGTGCCGGCAGTAGGCGTCGAGGACCTGCAGTTCGCCTGTGCTGTCGGCGAAGACGACGAGGCTGGTGCCGAACGCGTCGACCTGGTGGGGCTTGCCGTCCCGGTAGGTGCGGGCCAGTCCGAGGCAGTGCCAGCCGCGTGCGAAGCGGGTCGGTGCCGCGTCGGCTTCGATGGTGCGGACTTCATCGTCGGGTGTGGTGGGGGGTGCGCTCTGCGTCATCGTGTCCTCCGAAGCGGGTGAGTGCTGCGCCCGAAACAGGCATCGAGGTCATGCTGGGCGGCGGCGTGAGCGGCACAGAAGGGGTTCTCCCGCTGGGCGGACCGTTCGTCCGGGGGCGTCCCGGTGGGCGGGACACCTCCCGGTGGGCGGTGCCGACGTGACCTAGCCTCGCTCCGAGGTCCGCACCGCCGTCCGGCGTCGACGACCTTTCGTCCCAGCGGCAACGACGTGAAGGAGCAGATCGATGGCGACCAATCCCGTACCGGTGAGCCCCACCCACGACACCACCGTGGACCTGCTCGTGATCGGGTCGGGCACCGGCATGGCCGCCGCGCTCACCGCGCACGAGCTGGGGTTGTCCACCCTGATCGTGGAGAAGACGGAGTACGTCGGCGGCTCCACGGCGCGCTCCGGCGGGGCCTTCTGGGTGCCGGCGAATCCCGTGCTGCGCAAGGCCGGCTCCGGTGACACGCTCGACCGGGCCGGCACCTACATCCGGTCCGTGGTCGGTGAGTCCGCACCGGCGGAGCGGGGTGCGGCCTTCCTCGATCATGGCTCCGCCACCGTCGAGATGCTGCAGCGCACCACCCCCATGCGGTTGTTCTGGGCCAAGGGCTATTCCGACTACCATCCGGAGCTGCCCGGCGGGTCCGCCGTCGGCCGCACGTGCGAGTGCCGGCCCTTCAACGTGTCCGTCCTCGGACTCGAACGCGAGCGGTTGCGGCCGGGACTGATGAAGGCCGGCCTGCCGATGCCGGTGACCGGCGCCGACTACAAGTGGATGAACCTCATGGCGCGGAAGCCGTCGAAGGCGTTCCCGCGCATCTTCCGTCGCCTCGCGCAGGGTGTCGCCGGGCTCGCCCTCAAGCGGGAGTACGTCGCCGGGGGCCAGGCGCTCGCGGCCGGCCTTTTCGCCGGCGTGGTCCGGGCCGGGATCCCGGTGTGGACCGAGACCACGCTCGTGCGGCTGCTCACCGAGGGGGATCGGGTCACCGGTGCCGTCGTCGCGTGCGACGGGCAGGAGGTGACCGTGACCGCGCGGCGCGGTGTCGTCCTCGCGGCGGGCGGCTTCGACCACGACATGGCGCTGCGGCACAAGTACCAGTCCGAGCGGCTCGGCGAGCACGAGAGCCTCGGCGCCGAGGGCAACACGGGCGACGGCATCCGCGCCGCGCTCGACGTGGGTGCCGCGACCGACCTGATGGACCAGGCGTGGTGGTTCCCCGCCGTCGCCGCCATGAAGGGGCGCCCGCCGATGGTGATGCTCGCCGAGCGGGCACTGCCCGGGTCCTTCATCGTCGACCACACCGGCCGCCGGTTCGTCAACGAGGCGACCGACTACATGTCGTTCGGCCAGCTCGTGCTCGACCGGGAACGCGCCGGCGACCCGGTCGAATCGATGTGGATCGTGTTCGATCAGCGCTACCGCAACAGCTACATCTTCGGCGGCGGGCTTTTCCCGCGGCAGCCCGTCCCGGAGGCGTGGATCCGGGCGGGCATCGCGCACCGGGCGGACGATCCGGCGGCGCTGGCCCGCGCGGCCGGCCTGCCGGATGGGGCGTTCACCGAGACCTTCCGCCGGTTCAACGATGCCGCGGCCGCCGGCACGGACGCCGACTTCCGCCGCGGTGCGAGCGCCTACGACCGGTACTACGGTGACCCCACCGTCGAGCCCAATCCCAACCTGCGCCCGCTGACGGACGGACCCTTCTACGCGGTGAAGATGACGCTGAGCGACCTCGGCACGTGCGGCGGCGTGAAGGCCGACGAGCGGGCACGGGTGCTGCGTGAGGACGGCAGCGTCGTCGACGGCCTGTACGCGATCGGCAACACCGCCGCCAACGCCTTCGGCAACACGTACCCGGGTGCGGGCGCGACGATCGGTCAGGGACTGGTGTACGGCTACATCGCCGCACAGGACGCCGCGAAGTCCCGCTGAGTCAGTACGGGTCGAACCGGATGTTCCCGGCCGGCGTCCCGGTCCCGGTGAGCTCGTGCAGGGTCGCGCGGACCATCGCCGCCGACCCGCACACGAGCACCTGGTGGTCGCCGAACGCCCCGTAGGAGGTGACCACCTCGTCGAGGCTGCCCTCGAGCAGGTCGTCGGGGTGGAACCCGGCGTCGCCGACGTGGGCGACGATGCGTTCGTACCACTCGTCGCCGAACTCCGGGTCCTCGACCGACTCGACGACCGGCACCACCGTCAGCCACGGCAGCGCCTCGGCGAGCAGGATCAGCATGTCGGCGGCGTACAGGTCGCGCGGGGAGCGGCCGCCGACGAACAGGAAGGTCTGCGGCGGGTCCGGCCGGCGCGCGACGTCGAGGATCAGCGCGCGCAGCGGCGCCAGGCCGGTGCCGCCGGCCACCATGATCACGATGCGGCCGGAGTCGTCGACGTGCAGGGTGCCGCCCTGCGGCGCGCCGATCGTCCACACGTCGCCGGGGCGGGTGCCGGCGACGATCGTGCCGCTGACCCAGCCGCCCGGCACGGTGCGGACGTGGAATTCGAGCTTGCCGTCGAGCGACGGCGGCAGCGCGGGGGAGAGGCGGCGCGGCAACCGCGGGTGCTGCGGCACCGTCACGTCGACGTACTGCCCGGGGGCGAACGGCACCATCGTGTCGGCTTCGAGACGCACCACGGCGACGTCGTGGCGCAGGCGGTGGTGTTCGACGACGGTCGCCGTGGTGTCGCGGGCGTGCAGGGACTGTCCGGCCGGCTGCATGGTGTGACTCCCGGGGCTCGAGCGTGAAGGGTGGCCCCACTCTAGGGGAGTCCGGCGCCGATCCCCGGAATGAAACATGTTCCAATTTTGCCGTCGATGTGGTTATGGTGGCGGCGGGTGATCCCTGCCACGTCGCGCCGTCACCACGCCGCCCCATCGACCGGAAGGACGACCATGACCGACGAGTACGCCGACCTGCATCGCCCCGTGTTCACCGCGGACCTGCTCATCACCGCCCTCGAACGCAGCGCGGACAAGCCGGCCCTGTACCTCGGCGACGTGGTGCTCACCGGCGGGGAGATGCGTGACGAGATCAGCCGGTTCGGCCAGGCGCTCGCGTCGGTGGGGGTCGGGCAGGGCTCGTCGGTGGCGATGCTGTCGAAGAACCGTCCCGAGGTGCTCATCTCGATGGGTGCGACGATGGTCGCCGGGTGCCGCAACAGCGCGCTCAACCCCATGGGCTCGCTGCCGGACCACCTGTACATCGTCGGCGACGCCGCGATCGAGACGCTGATCTTCGATCCGAACCACTTCGAGGAACGCGCCGCCGAACTGCAGGCGCAGGTGCCGACGCTGAAGAACGTCTTCTCCCTCGGCCCCTCGCAGGTCGGCACCGACATCCTCGCGCTCGCGGCACAGTTCACGCCGCAGCGGCTCGTCGCCGCGCCTGTGGCGGCGGAGGACACCTCGTCCGTCGTCTACACCGGTGGCACCACCGGAAAACCCAAGGGCGTCATGGGGTCGTTCCGCTCGGGCGCGACCCTCACCCAGATCCAGATGGCCGAGTGGGAATGGCCCCACGAGCCGCGCTTCCTGATCTGCACGCCCCTTTCGCACGCCGGGGCCGCGTTCTTCGTCCCCACGCTGCTGCACGGCGGATCCCTCTACGTGCTGCCGTATTTCGAACCCGGTCTGGTGCTCGAGACGATCGAGAAGCACCGCATCAACGCCACGATGCTCGTGCCGACCATGATCTACCTGCTGCTCGACCACCCCGACTTCGACACCCGCGACCTGTCGAGCCTCGAGACGCTGTTCTACGGTGCGTCGGCGATGTCGCCGGCGCGGCTGCGCGAGGGCATCGAGCGGCTCGGCCCGGTGTTCTTCCAGTTCTACGGGCAGAGCGAATGCGGCATGACGATCTCCGTGCTGCGCAAAGAGGATCACCTCGCCGACGACCCCGAGCGCCTGGCCACGTGCGGCCGGCCCGTGCCGTGGCTCGACGTGCGGCTGCTCGACGACGACCTGAACGAGGTGCCCCGCGGCGAACTGGGGGAGATCTGCGTGCGCGGACCGCTCGTGATGAAGGGATACCTGAACAAGCCCGACGAGACGGCCGAGGCACTGCGCGGCGGCTGGTTGCACACCGGTGACGTCGCGCGGGCCGACAAGAACGGCTTCCTGACGATCGTCGACCGCAAGAAGGACATGATCGTCACGGGCGGCTTCAACGTCTTTCCCCGCGAGATCGAGGACGTCCTCTCGTCGCACCCGGCCGTCGCGTCTGTCGCGGTCGTCGGCGTGCCCGACGCCAAGTGGGGCGAGGCCGTCAAGGCGTGCGTCGTGCTGCGGGAGGGCCAGTCCGTCTCCCCCGAGGAACTGATCGAGAAAGTCCGTGCCGCAAAGGGTTCGGTCCACGCTCCCAAGTCGGTGGACTTCCTCGACACGCTGCCGCTCACCCCGCTGGGCAAGCTGGACAAGAAGACCCTGCGCGCCTCCTACCGGTAGGCGGCTTCGCCGCCGGTGTGCCCTTTTGGGCGGTCAGGGCAACCCAAAGGACACACCGGCAGCGCAGCTGCACCCGTTGTCGGTGGTGCGTCGCCACCCGAGACGGGTGAGGACGGCTTCGACCTCTGCGGCCACACCGCACGGGTCCCGGCTGACCTCGTCGTACCCGTACACCAGGCGGGAGCGGCCGGCGAGCTCGGCGGCATTGTCGCGGCGACGGTCCCGGAAGGCGACCTCCGCCATCGAGTGGAACCTGCGTCCGTCGAGCCGGACGGTCAGCGCGGCGCCGTGAACGTCGTAGGTGCAGTCCTCGTACAGCGTTCGCCCGTCCACGACCGTCGGGGTCTGCCGATGCGCCGGGGGAAGACCGTGCCGTTGCTCCACCTCGGTCGCGTAGCGGAGTTCGAGCATCGACTGGACGCCGTCGGCGAGCAGCCGGACCGCATCGTCGAGCGCCTTCCGGTAGCGGTACGGGGTTCGCTCCTGCATCCGGCGTCGGATCTCCGACAGGGGAATGCGACTGTCGGTGACGACCCGGATCAACCGGAGGTAGCCGTCGTGCGGGGTGGGGGCGGCTGTTGCCAGGTCGAGCGCCGTGTCGGCGCGGCCGGTGCGCGGGGGCATCGTCGGCACCCCGATGTGTGCGTGGGCCCTGCTGCGGTGGACGATCACGCCCGGATGAAGCATGTCTCCGAGATGCGGCAGCCGAATGCCGCGCGGCTTCGCCGTGGCGAAGGTCGCGGTCTGTCCTCTCGTCGACGATCCCACCGGCACGGTGACATGGACCGGTTCGAGTGGATCGTGGGACAGCATCCCCCATTCCTCGGCGGCCGTGCAGTGACTGAGGACGGCGGCCTCACCGGAGAACGCAACGGCCGCGGCCAGCACCGCGGGCCGGGACAGCGGACCGGTCGTCACCGAGTACACCCCTCGGAGCACCTGCTGCCACCGCCCGCGCTCGAGACGGTGCCGGATCCACGGCCACGTACGTCCGTGGTGTTCGAGTTGGGCGCGGGTGACGATCCCGTGCTGGAACGTGACGATGCGATCGAGTTCGGGGACGTCCGGGAGAAACCGCATGCAGACATGATTCGGCGGGGAACGCTCCTCGGGAACCGGTAGCCCGGCCTATCGCCGCAATCTGTGGAGAAACCGGGCGGCTGGGGATAACTCGGCGGTGTGCCCTTTGGGCGGTCAGGGCAGCCCAAAGGGCGCACCGGCGGCGTCAGCCGCCTACAGCGGGTCGAAGCTGATGTTCTGCCGGGGAGTGCCGCCGGCGGACAGCGCGTACAGGGTGGTGCGGATCATCGACGGGGAGCCCGCGATCTGGATCTGCCGATCGGCCCAGGAGCCGAACTGCGACACCACCTTGCCGAGCTTGCCGTGCAGGGGCCGGTGCAGGCCCGGTGGTGGATCCTCGACGGGAACCGGGTGCCACCACGGGTTCTCGGTCTCCTCGACGACCGGGACGACGGTGAGCCACGGATTGGTGGTGGCCAGCTGCCACAGGGTCTGCAGGTCGTACAGGTCGCACGGATACTTGCCGCCGAAGAACAGGTGCACGCGCGGATTGTCGCCCCGCATGCCCATTTCCATCAGTTGCGCCCGCAGCGGCGCGAGGCCCGTGCCGGAGGCGATCATCAGCACGTCCTCGCCGCTGTCCCGGTCGACGTGCAGTCCCCCGAGCGGGGGTCCGATGACCCAGCGGTCGCCGACGGCGGTCTCGCCGACGAGCGCGGGACTGACCCAGCCGCCGGACACGCGACGGACGTGGAACTCGATCTGCCCGTAGGGATTCGGAGGAATCGCCGCCGACAGGTACCGCCACATGTGCGGGCGCTGCGGGATCTGCACGCTCATGTACTGCCCGGCGTGATACGGGATCGGCGAGTCCGTCTCGAGCCGGATGATCGCCAGGTCGGGCAGGACTCGCTCGTGGCCGACGACGGTGGCGCCCCACGCGGCGGGCAGCTCGTCGTCGGCGACGGCGTCCGCCATGGTCCCGACGAGCAGGTCGATCACCCGGGCCCAGGTGCGGTCGAGGGCGTCGGTCCACAGGATCGGCGGGGTGCACTCGCGCACGGCGGTGTGCAGCGCCCGGCCCGCGGACCGGAAGTGCTCGGGCCGGACCCCGTACTTGCGGTGGTCGCGCCCGAGCTGGGTGAGGAATGCGGTGACGGCGTCGGGGTCGCCGAGGCGGTTGACGGCCCAGCCGACCGCGGTCGCGAACCGCTGGCGCATCGTCTCCATACCCGCGGGGAACAGCTCACGGATCCCGACGGTGTCGCTCCACAGGGCGGTGTAGAAGGCGGTGGCGAAGCGCTCGGCGCCGCCGGGGGTCGCGACGATCGACGCGAAGCTGAGCTGGACGCGGGCGACGGCGAAGGCCTCCACGCACCCTCCTGCTCGCCGTCTCTGCTGGTCGGCCGCCACTGTAGTCCCGTGGCGGTGTTTCGGCCACAATCGACGGCGGGCGGCCCGGCCCGCCCGGAATGTGTCGCACATCACATAACCGGATAAAGTTGAGCGGAACAAACTCAAGTTTGGGGCCGTTGAAGCTTGCGAATGCCCGCGACGGGAGGCTTGCGGGTGCAGAATTGATACCGGCTCGCTCAATGAAGGGAAGGGGTTCGCAGTGGACTCGTTCAATCCCACCACCAAGACCCAGGCGGCGATGACGGCCGCCATGCAGTCCGCGTCCGCTGCGGGCAACCCGGAGATCCGTCCGGCCCACCTGCTCGTCGCGCTGCTCGACCAGACCGACGGCATCGCCGCGCCGCTCCTCAAGGCGGTCGGCGTGGATCCGACCGTCGTGCACCGGGAGGCGCAGACGCTCGTCGAGCGGCTGCCGCGTGCCACGGGCGCCACCCAGACGCCGCAACTCGGCCGCGAAGCCGTCGCCGCCCTGACCGCCGCCCAGCACCTCGCCACCGAACTCGACGACGAGTACGTCTCGACCGAGCACGTGCTCGTCGGCCTGGCCGGCGGCGATTCCGACGTCGCCAAGCTCCTCGTCGGGCACGGCGCCACCCCGGCCGCGCTGCGCGACGCGTTCACCACCGTCCGCGGCAGCGCCCGCGTGACCAGCCCGGACCCCGAGGGCACCTACCAGGCGCTCGAGAAGTACTCGACCGACCTCACCGCCCGCGCCCGCGAGGGCAAGCTCGACCCGGTCATCGGCCGCGACAACGAGATCCGCCGCGTCGTGCAGGTGCTGAGCCGGCGCACCAAGAACAACCCCGTGCTCATCGGCGAGCCCGGCGTCGGCAAGACCGCGATCGTCGAGGGCCTCGCGCAGCGCATCGTCGCCGGCGACGTCCCCGAGTCGCTGCGCGGCAAGACCGTCATCGCGCTCGACCTGGGCTCGATGGTGGCCGGCGCGAAGTACCGCGGCGAGTTCGAGGAACGCCTCAAGGCGGTGCTCGACGAGATCAAGGAATCGGCCGGCCAGGTCATCACCTTCATCGACGAGCTGCACACCATCGTCGGTGCCGGCGCGACCGGCGAATCGGCGATGGACGCCGGCAACATGATCAAGCCGATGCTCGCCCGCGGCGAGCTGCGCCTCGTCGGCGCGACCACCCTCGACGAGTACCGCAAGTACATCGAGAAGGACGCCGCCCTCGAACGCCGTTTCCAGCAGGTGCTCGTCGGCGAGCCGAGCGTCGAGGACACCGTCGGCATCCTGCGCGGCCTCAAGGAGCGGTACGAGGTGCACCACGGCGTGCGCATCACCGACTCCGCGCTCGTCGCCGCCGCTACCCTCTCCGACCGGTACATCACGTCCCGGTTCCTGCCGGACAAGGCCATCGACCTCGTCGACGAGGCCGCGTCCCGGCTGCGCATGGAGATCGACTCGCGTCCCGAGGAGATCGACTCGGTCGAGCGCATCGTCCGTCGCCTCGAGATCGAGGAGATGGCGCTGCAGAAGGAGACCGACGAGGCCTCCAAGGAGCGGCTCGAGAAGCTGCGCGCCGAACTCGCCGACGAACGCGAGAAGCTGAACCAGCTCACCACCCGCTGGCAGAACGAGAAGACCGCCATCGATTCGGTGCGGGGCATCAAGGAGCAGCTCGAGGCGCTGCGCGGCGAGGAGGAACGCGCCGAGCGCGACGGTGATCTCGGCAAGGCCGCGGAGCTGCGCTACGGCCGCATCCCGCAGCTGGAGAAGGAACTGGAGAAGGCCGCCGCCGCGTCCGGAGCCGCCGCCGACGGCGACGTCATGCTCAAGGAGGAGGTCGGCCCGGACGACGTCGCCGACGTCGTCGCCGCGTGGACCGGCATCCCCGCCGGCCGCATGATGGAGGGCGAGACCGCCAAGCTGCTGCGCATGGAGTCCGAGCTCGGCAAGCGCGTCGTCGGCCAGGACGAGGCCGTCCAGGCCGTGTCGGACGCGGTGCGCCGCTCCCGGGCGGGCGTCGCCGACCCGAACCGGCCCACCGGCTCGTTCCTGTTCCTCGGCCCCACCGGCGTCGGCAAGACCGAGCTGGCGAAGGCGCTCGCGGACTTCCTGTTCGACGACGAGCGCGCGATGGTGCGGATCGACATGTCCGAGTACAGCGAGAAGCACTCCGTCGCACGGCTCGTCGGTGCCCCTCCGGGCTACGTCGGCTACGAGTCGGGTGGTCAGCTCACCGAGGCGGTGCGTCGCCGCCCCTACTCGGTGGTGCTGTTCGACGAGGTCGAGAAGGCACACCCGGACGTGTTCGACACGCTGCTGCAGGTGCTCGACGACGGCCGGCTCACCGACGGGCAGGGCCGTACCGTCGACTTCCGCAACACCATCCTCATCCTCACCTCGAACCTGGGTGCGGGTGGCGACCGGGAGCACATCATGGCGGCGGTGCGCGCGGCGTTCAAGCCGGAGTTCATCAACCGGCTCGACGACGTGGTGGTCTTCCACTCGCTCACGGAGGACCAGCTCGAGCAGATCGTCGACATCCAGCTCGAGCAGCTGGCCGGGCGCCTGGCGGCCCGCCGGCTCACGCTCGACGTGTCGAGCTCGGCCCGGTTCTGGCTCGCTGTGCGGGGCTACGACCCGCAGTACGGTGCGCGTCCGCTGCGCCGGCTCATCCAGCAGTCGATCGGCGACCAGCTCGCCAAGAAGCTGCTGGCCGGGGACATCAAGGACGGTGACACCGTCTCGGTGGGCGTCAGCGACGACGGCGACCACCTCGTGTTGGGCGCGTAGCGCCCGGTGCGTCCTTTGGGCGGCTCCAGCAGCCCAAAGGACGCACCGGCGCGTGGCGCCTACCCTGGAGGGACCATGACTGACCCGCACGATCCGCGCACCCCCCAGGAGCGCGCCTACTCGCTCGACGAGGGGCGCGACGACGACGCGCGCGCGACGGACGCCGACGACACCCGGGTACTGCACACCGCCGACCCGACCGAGGCGTACGGCCGGCCCGTCGACCCCACGTTGGTCTACCCGTCGTACGACCCGCGGTTCGATCCGACGGCGGCGCCCCCGAACCCGACCCAGGCGTTCGAGCAGCCCGGCCCCTACGGTCCGCAACCCCAGTACGCCCCGACCCAGCAGTACGCCCCGACCCAGCAGTACGCCCCGACCCAGCAGTACGCCCCCACGCAGCAGTACGCCCCCACTCAGCAGTACACAGGAGCGCAGCAGTACCCCTACGGCCAGGAGTACGGGTCGGCGCCACCGACCCCGCCGCACACCGGTGAGTACCCGCCGCTCGACGCGCAGCCGCCCCGACGTCGCCGCTGGGGTCTGATCCTGCTCGCCGCGGCGGCATTGATCGTGCTGGCCGGCCTCGGCGGCTACCTGCTCAGCGGCGGCAGCGGCGACGATCCGCAGCAGCGCAGCGCCGCGGCCCCGACCACCACGACCACGGTGCCCCGGCCCGCGCCCACGACGCCCGCGCCCACCACCGATCCGGCCGCGCCCGGCCTGCCGTTCGAGCAGCTGCCCGGCGGGCTCGGCGACGTCATCGGCTCCGCCGGCACCGTCGTCGGCACGATCACCGCCAACGACGGCACGTCCCTCACGCTCAGCGGCATGGGCGGCTCGATCGTCACGGTGCGGCTCACCCCCGAGACGCAGATCATGTCGCTCGCGGGCTCCGATCCGTCGTCGCTGCGGGTCGGCGACTCGGTCGTCGCGCAGGGCTCGCCGCTGCGGAACGGGGAGATGATCGCCGACACGGTGGTCAGCGCGTCCCTGCCGTCCTTCGGCGGTCCGGGCAACTAGAACGCGATAGGCTGGCGCTCGATGACGGTGATGTGGTTCGGACTGGCGGCGATCGCACTCGCGGGTGCGTTGGCGTTGCTCTACGTCGACCGCACGCGGCGTGAGCAGTCCGGTCGCGTGCGTGAGATCTGGGCGCGCGCCCAGGGCTACAAGTACAGCGCCGCCGACGACTCCCTGCCCGGGCACTGGCACCGGGCGGCCCTCGCCAAGCAGGAGTATCTCGGCGCGGTGGACGTCGTCCACGGCATCCGCCGCGGCGAGGAATTCATCCTCTTCGACATCGAGGAGACCGCGACGATCGTCGCGGTGCGCCGCAAGGTCGGCTCCGACGTCGACATCGACCTGCGCCTGAAGTCGACGCCGCCGCCGAAGGACCCGGACATGAACCTGCTCGGCGCCATCGGGCCGCGCATCGTGTTCGCCACCGACCTCGAGATCGCCCGCCGCATCTGTGACCAGCGCATGGTCGCGTACACGGAGTCGATCCCCCCGCACGTGCAGATGCTGTGGAGCGAGGGCGAATGGACCCTCGGCTCGATCCCGGTGGGCAGCACCGGCCGCGAATGGGACGCGGCCATCGAGACCGTCGCCCGCCTCTCCGGAATCCTGCACGTGCTGCCGCCGATCGTGGAGCCGCAGGAACTCGACCGGGTCGCGCACGATCCCGGCCGGCCCTCCGCGCGGCGCTGAGCCCGCGTCACCCGACGCGGCCGGCGCGCTGCGCTAGCTTTACCCCATGACTTCCGCTGCCACCCGGCCCGTCGCCCTGGTCACCGGACCCACCTCGGGCATCGGCGCAGGCTTCGCGCGCGCGCTCGCCGGCAAGGGGTACGACCTCGTGCTCGTCGCTCGCCGTGAGGAGAGCCTGCGGTCCCTTGCCGACGAACTGGCTTCCCGTTTCGGCACCACCTCCGCGATCCTCGCCGCCGACCTGGCCACCGAGGACGGCCGCGCGGCCGTCGCCCGCCGCCTCGCCGAGGGCGTGGAGATGCTCGTCAACAATGCCGGCTTCGGCACGTCCGGCGAGTTCTGGACGGCCGACCCGGCCGTGCTGCAGGCTCAGCTCGACGTCAACGTCACCGCCGTGATGCAGCTGACCCGGGCCGCGCTGCCGCCGATGATCGCCGCCGGCAAAGGCAGCATCGTCAACGTCGCCAGCGTCGCCGGTCTGCTCTCCGGGCGGGGGTCGACGTACTCGGCCAGCAAGGCCTACGTCGTCTCGTTCACCGAGGGACTGTCCGGCGGCCTCGCCGGCACCGGGGTGAAGGTGCAGGCACTGTGCCCCGGCTTCGTGCACACCGAGTTCCACGAGCGGGCCGGGATCGAGATGAGCTCGATTCCGGAACTGATGTGGCTCGACGTGGACACCGTGGTGCGCACCTCCCTCGCCGACCTCGAGGCGGGCAAGGTGATCAGCATCCCCGGCCTGCAGTACAAGGTGCTCACGACGGTGGGCCGGCTCGTCCCGAAGAACCTGGTGCGCCGGGCGACCAACCTGGTCGGCCGGGGCCGGGACCGGACGTAGGCCGCACCGGATAACGGTCCGGACACGGCGCCACGACACGGCGCGTCGCGCTCCGGGTGTCGCGTCCGCTGCGCGGTAGATTCCGCCCTGTGACGTCTGTGGCCCTTGTGATTGTCGTTGCGGTCGTGGTGATCGTGTTGCTGTGGACGCGTGCCGCCGTCCGCCGCCTCCGGGTGCTGAAGATGCGCCACCGCGACAGCCTGCGCCTGCTGACCAACGAACTCGACGACCGCTACGACCAGGTACCCGCACTCATCGCGGCGTCCGCCGGTGCGGGTCTGGATCGCAGCCGGCTCAGCCCCGTCGTCGGGGCGCGATCCCTGGCGATCGCCATGCGCGACCAGCGGCTGCCGCTGGGGGAGCGGGCCGCGGCCGAGAACACCCTGTCGGCGGCCCTGCACGAGCTGATCGGCGTCCTCGACGGCGTCAACCACTGGCCGTTCATCCGCGTCGCCCGCGAGTTGCGGACCCGCGAGCAGCGCATCGCCGGGGCCGCCCGCGTCCACAACGATCTCGGCCGCACCATCAACACCGCCGCCACCACCTTCCCGACCTCGGTGTTCGCGCGCATCGCCGCGGTCGGACCCGTCCCGCTGTTCGAGGTCGTCGCCCCGCTCGCCCCCGCCCCGCTCGCCCCCGCCGCGGTCGTCCCGCCGGTGCCGGTCGCGCCGGAGCCGGCCGCCGCCTCCGCAGACGCGCCGACCGGCGGATCGGACACCGTCGCCGCCTGACCGCCGGCCCCCGGCTAGGCTCGTCGTCGCCGGCGCCCACGGGCGCGGCGTGGAACGAGTAACGGTAAGGGGTTGCGATGACCGATCGCGAGGAGTTGGCTGCGCTGGTTCGAGAACTGGCGGTGGTGCACGGCAAGGTGACCTTGTCGTCCGGCAAGGAGGCCGACTACTACGTGGATCTTCGCCGCGCCACCCTGCACCACCGGGCCGGGCCCCTGATCGGCAAGCTCATCCGGGAACTGGTCGCCGACTGGGACTTCGACGCCGTCGGCGGACTCACCATGGGTGCCGACCCGGTCGCGCTCGCGGTCATGCACGCACCCGGCCGTCCGATCGACGCGTTCGTCGTCCGCAAGGCCGCCAAGGCGCACGGCATGCAGCGGCAGATCGAGGGCCCCGACGTGCTCGGCAAGCGGGTCCTGGTGGTCGAGGACACGACCACCACGGGCAACTCTCCGCTCACCGCCGTCAAGGCCCTGCGCGACGCCGGCGCGACCGTCGTGGGTGTCGCCACCGTCGTCGACCGGGCCACCGGCGCCGGCGAGGTGATCGCCGCGGAGGGCGTGGAGTACCGCTACCTGCTGGGCCTGCAGGACCTGGGACTGCAGGACGCCTAGGAGTCCGGGTGCGACGGACCGCGGCCCGCCTCGCGGACGGCCGGGAGCTGTTCTACTTCGACGACACCGAGCCGTACGCCGGGGGCGGTGCGGTGCGGGAACGGCACGACACCCGGCGGCTGCCGCCGGCCGGGGCTGCGTCCGAACTGCGCTTCGACCCGCTCACGGGGGAGTGGGTGGTCTCCGCGTCGCACCGCATGGACCGCACCTTCCTGCCGGACCCCGCGGACTGCCCGTTGTGCCCCACCCGGCCGGGCCGGGCCGCCACCGAGATCCCCGCCGACGACTACGACGTGGTGGTGTTCGAGAACCGTTTCCCGGCCCTCGGATCCGGTGGCGCCGACGCCGGTCCGGTGGACGGCGACCCGCTGTGGCCGCGACGGCCCGTGACGGGACGCTGCGAGGTGGTCGCGTTCACCGCCGACCACGACGCCCGCTTCGCCGACCTGAGCGTCGAACGGGTCCGCACGGTGTTCGACGCACTGGCCGACCGCACCGCCGAGCACTCGGCCGCCCCCGAGGTGCGGCAGGTGTTCTGCTTCGAGAACCGCGGCGCGGAAATCGGTGTGACACTGCAGCATCCGCACGGTCAGATCTACGCCTACCCGTTCCTGCCGCCACGCTCGCAGGTGCTGCTGCAGCGTGCCCGCGCGCACCACGCGGCGACGGGCCGGTTGCTGCAACGCGACGTGCTCGACGCGGAACGCCGGGCGGGCACCCGCGTCGTGTGGGCCGGACGACGGTGGACCGCCTATGTACCGGCGGCGGCGCGCTGGCCCGTCGAGGTGCACCTCGCCCCGCATCGCGACGTGCCGGACCTCGTCGCCCTCGACGACGCCGAGCGCGACGAACTGGCGGTGCTCTACCGGGAGTTGCTCCGTCGCGTCGACCTGTTCTTCGACGGCGTGGAGCGCGTCCCGTACATCGCGGCCTGGCACCAGGCGCCGGTCGGCGACGAGCGACCGTACGGTCGTCTGTTCTGCCAGATCTTCTCGCTGCGACGCGCTGCCGACAAGCTCAAGTACCTGGCCGGATCGGAGTCCGCGATGGGCGTATGGATCAGCGACACCTCCCCCGAACACATCGCGGTGCGGCTGCGGGAACTCGCCGGATGAGCGTGGCCGCGGCCGCCGCAGCCGGGTTCGCCGAGGCGTTCGGTGGGGTCCCGGAGGGGGTGTGGTGCGCGCCGGGCCGGGTCAACCTGATCGGTGAGCACGTCGACTACGCGGGTGGGCTGTGCCTGCCGCTGGCGCTGTCGCAGGTCACGGCCGCCGCGGTCCGGCGACGCGACGACGGCGCGGTCCGGCTGGTGAGCGAGGGCTTCGCCGGTGTGTCCTTTGGGCGGCTGGGGCAGCCCAAAGGACACACCGGCGGCTGGGCCGCCTACGTCGTCGGGGTGATCGGCGCGCTCGACCCGCCGGGATTCGCGGGCGCCGACATCGCGATCGCCTCCGACGTGCCGGTCGGCGCGGGCCTGTCGAGTTCGGCGGCGCTCGAGGCGGCCGTGGCTCTCGCCCTGGCCGAGCTGTCCGGGCTGCCGGTCGACGATCCGGGCCGGGCCGTCCTCGCCGCCGCCTGCACGCGGGCCGAGAACGACTACGTCGGCGCCCCCACCGGCGGGATGGATCAGCAGATCGCGCTGCGCGGCCGGGCTGGGCACGCCCTCCTGCTGGACTGTGCGACGGGCGAGGTCGAGCACATCCCGATCGACCTCGAATCGCACGGCCTGGCACTGCTCGTCGTCGACACCGACGCCCCGCACCGCCTCGTCGACGGGCAGTACGGGCAGCGGCGGCGCGACGTCGAGGAGGCCACGCGCCGGCTCGGGAGCCTGCGCGACGTCGGCACCGTCGCCGCGCTCGGCGCGCTGACCGACCCGGTGCTGCGGCGCCGGGCCGGGCACGTCGTCACGGAGATCGCCCGGGTCCGCGCCGCCGTCGCGGCCCTGCGCGACGACGCCCCGCGACGGCTCGGACCGCTGCTCGACGCCGCCCACCGGTCGCTGCGCGACGACTTCGAGGTCAGCTCCGTCGAACTCGACACCGCCGTCGACGCCGCGCGCGCCGCCGGTGCGCTGGGTGCGCGGATGGTGGGTGGCGGATTCGGCGGCTCGGCGATCGCATTGTGCCGGGCGACGGACGTCGACGCGGTGGCGGAGGCCGTCACGGTGGCCGCCCGCGAGCGGGACCTGCCGCGCCCGAAGTTCCTGCGGGCGACGGCGTCGGCAGGCGCCCGCCGCTGCGCCTGAGGAAAGCCGGCCGGGTGACGCCGCGCGGATCGGTACGCTGCCGTGCATGGGATGGTTCAGCCGGGACAGGTGGAACGCCGAGCACGCGGTGTTCGCCGCGGCCGCGACGGCGACGGTCGTGGGCGGCGTGCTCGGGAACGAGCGGCTGCAGCGGGTCGCCAAGCCGCTGATCGGGCCGTCGCTGGCGGTCCGGGTGCTGCGGCACGCCCCGCACACCGACCGGTCGGACACCGCCCTGCTGCTGCTCGCCTTGACCGGCGCGACCGTCGGCGACGTGTTCATGATCGACCCGGACGACGACGCGCGGCTGCTGCGCGGTGCGTCCTCGTTCGCCGTGATGCAGGTCTGCTACTCGGCGCTGCTGGCCCGTCGCGGGGCCCGTCCGACCCGGTCGGCGGCGGTGCCGCGGGCCGTCGCGGCGCTCGGAGCCGCCGGCCTGCTCGGCGTGAAGGCGCCCCGGGTGGCGGCCCCGTTGACGGGCTACGGTGCGCTGCTCGGGACCACCGCGACACTCGCCGCGGACCCGTCGCTCGCCCCCGGCGCCCGCCGGCTGGCCGACCTGCCGATCCCGGGCCGGGACCGGCGCAGCTGGCTGGGGCTCGGCGGCCTGGTGTTCACGCTCTCCGACGGCACCATCGTCGCGCGGCGGGTGCTGTTGCGCTCGGAGGGGGCGCGCGCCGCGGCGGAGGGGTTCGTGCTCGCGACCTACGCGCTGGCCCAGCTGCTCCTCGTCGAAGGCAAGCTCGCGCTCGGGCGGGAGGGCGCCGTCGCGCCCCGGCTGTCCGCGTAGGCGACGGACACACCGGTCGCCTACGGGCAGAGGACGATGCGGTCCCGGTCGCGCGGGTCGACGCGGATGCCCACGACCCGGCCCGGCTCGAACCGGTCGAGATCCTCGCGGGCGACCTCGTAGAGCACCCGTCCGTGGTACGGCTCGGAACCCGGCACCGTCAGATCGAGATCCAGCTCGGTGAGCTCGCCGTTGTCCACGGTGTGCCCGAGGTGCCGGGCCGAGGTGATGGTCGCCCAGCCCTCGAGGCCGCGGCGGGCGAGACGGCGGTCGGCGCGCGACGGCCGCCCGGCGAGGATCATGGCGATGCCCAGCGCCGAGCCGTACGCGGCCAGCAGGAACATGATCTGGTAGGGGACGGTGCCCTCGGGAGAGCTGCCGACGAACAGCCCCAGCCACAGGGCCAGGACGACGAGATATCCGGCGGTGACGAACGCGACGGCACGAACGACTCGAACGTGGCTCATTGCTCCTCCGATGCCAGGATAGTCCGTGACCTGCGCCACGTTCGGCGTCGCTACGCTGCATTCATGAATTCGCCCACTGCCTTCGTCACCGGTGCCGCCGCGGGGATCGGCCGCGCCACCGCCCTGCTCCTCGCCCGCCGTGGCTACCGGGTCGCCGCCGTCGACGTCGATGCCGCGGGCCTCGAGGCGCTCGCCGCGGAGCAACCCGGCATCGTCACCGCGGTCCTCGACGTCACCGACGCGGCGGGCTGGGAACGCACACTGAAGGCGTTCTGCGCCGACGGCACGCTGGACCTGCTCGTCAACAACGCGGGTGTCCTGGCCTCGGGTCCGTTCGAGACGACCCCGCTCGCGCGGCACCGGCAGATGGTCGACGTCAACGTCGCCGGGACGATCACCGGCTGCCACAGCGCGTTCGAGTACCTGCGCCGCACGCCCGGCGCCCAGGTGGTCAACCTGTGCTCGGCGTCGGCGCTGTACGGGCAGCCGGAGCTCGCCACCTACAGCGCCACCAAGTTCGCCGTGCGCGGGCTGACCGAGGCCCTCGATCTGGAATGGGCTCCGCACGACATCCGGGTGGTCGCGATGTGGCCGCTGTTCGTCGAGACGGCGATGACCCGGGACATGAACATCGGTGCGTCGCGGCGGCTGGGGATCCGGCTCGACGCCGACGACGTCGCGCGGGCGCTGTACGACCTGACCCGTCCGGGCCGGCGGGCGGCCGGTGTCCACCACACCGTGGGCTGGCAGGCGAAGGCGTTCGCCGCCTTCGCCCAGGTCACGCCCGCCCGGCTCAATCGCCTGGTCAACCGGTGGGTGACCGGCAGCTGACGCGGTCTCGCTAGAGTGGCGGACGGATCAGCGACGGAAGGGAGTCGGGTGAACGTGCGTCGGATGTCGTCGATCGGTGCGGCCGCGGTGGCGGTGCTGGCACTGGCCGGGTGCGGAGGTTCGTCGGAGGGGGTGGAGCAGCCGGCTGCCGCGTCGTCGTCGAGCGCGGCCGTCACGACCACCACCACGGTGGCACCCGCCCCGACGACCACCGAGCCCACCTCGACCACCCCGGTCCCCGAGAGCGCCCCGGCAGGGCCCGAGAGCGCTGCGGCGGCGCCGGCCGACGTGCAGTACGAGCGCAACGAGTCGTACTACTTCACCAGCCCCGACGGCGGGTTCCGGTGCGGGATCGTCAAACTCCCCTCCCGCACCGAGGCGGGCTGCGAGGGCGTCACGGATCCGGTGCCGCCTCGGCCCGAGAACTGCATGGTCAACTGGGGCAACGGTATTCGCGTGCAGGACGCGGGGCCCGCGGAGTTCATGTGTTCGGGTGGGTCGGTCTACACCTCCGGCGGCGACGACCCGGTCCTGCCGAGCGGATCGACGTTGAGCAAGCTCGGCTACACGTGCGAGACCACCGCCGCCGACGTCTCCTGCGTCAACGACGCCACCGGGCACGGCTTCACGATCGCTGCCGCCTCGAACACGACGTTCTGACCGTGCATCTCGACGACGTTGCCGGTCCCACCGAGTGGGGCGAGCACCCGCACGGGTACGGTCCGTGGGTCGAGGAGTACGGCACCGAGCCCCCGCGGGATCCGCGCTACGACCCGGAGCTGCTCGCCCACGGTGACCGGCGCAACGTCGTCGACGCGTACCGCTACTGGACGCGCGAGGCGATCGTCGCCGACATCGACACCCGCCGCCATCCGCTGCACGTGGCGATCGAGAATTTCGGGCACGACGCGAACATCGGCACCGTGGTGCGCACGGCGAACGCGTTCGCGGCGGCCGCCGTGCACATCGTCGGCCGCCGGCGCTGGAACCGTCGCGGCGCGATGGTGACCGACCGGTACCAGCATCTCGTGCACCACCCGGACGTCGACTCCCTCCTCGACTGGGCGGCCGGACAGGGCCTGACGATCGTCGCGGTGGACAACACCCCCGGATCGGTGCCACTCGAAACCGCACGGCTGCCCCGCGCGTGCCTGCTGCTGTTCGGCCAGGAGGGCCCCGGTGTGACGGCGCGGGCGCGGGAGGTCGCCGCGACGACGGTGTCCATCGCCCAGTTCGGCTCGACCCGCAGCATCAACGCCGGCGTCGCCGCCGGGATCGCGATGCACGCCTGGATCCGGCAGCACGCCGACCTCGACCGCGCCTGGTGAGGAAACGTTCGACGAGGTGCGGCCGATAGGGGAAAGCTGGTAGCGGTAGCGACGGTGAGACGAGGTTGGCGACGACATGTCGGATTTGTGGGCCGAGCGGGCGGATCTCGCGGAGGCTGCAGTCACGTCGCGGCACGTGCGGCGGTTGTGGGCGTTGCCCGGCACCGCGCTCGGAGTCGTCGGATGGCCGGCGGTGCGCCGCGAACGACTCTTCCTCACCTGGCACTACTGGTGGCAGGCGCACCTGATCGATCTCGCGGTCGACGCCGCCGAGCGGGAGGCGACGCCGCGGCGCCGGCGCCGGGTGGTGCGGCTGACGCGCTCGCACCGGATTCGCAACCTTCTCGGCTGGACCAACAACTACTTCGACGACATGGCCTGGCTCGGCCTCGCTCTCGAGCGCGCGCAGCGGCACCTCTACGTCGACCGCCGCGACGCCATCGCCGTCCTCGAGAACGAGCTGTTCGAGGCGTGGGCCCCCGAGCGGGGCGGGGGCATCCCCTGGCGGCGCCGCGACGACTTCTACAACACCCCGGCTAACGGCCCGGCGGGACTGCTGCTCGCCCGCACCGGCAAGCTGCTGCGGGCCCAGGAGATGGCGGACTGGATCCACGAGACGCTGCGTGATCCGGAGACCGGCCTGATCTTCGACGGGATCCGCGGTGGCCGGGTCGAGCGCGCGGTCTACACGTACTGCCAGGGCGTCGTGCTCGGGCTGGAGACCGAGCTGGCGGTGCGGATGGGCGAGCCGCGGCACCGGGAGCGGGTGCACGCCCTCGTCGAGGCCGTGGACACCCAGTTGGCGGACCGTGGGGTGATCACCGGCGGGGGCGGTGGGGACGGGGGACTGTTCAACGGCATCCTCGTCCGGTATCTGGCGATGGTCGCGACGACGCTGCCGGTGGTCGACGTGGAGGACGAACGCGCGCGCCGGCTCGCCGCGCGGATCGTGCTCGCGTCCGCGCAGGCCGCGTGGGCGAACCGCCTGCAGATCGAGGGGCTGCCGTTGTTCGGGCGGGACTGGTCCGTGCAGGCCCGGCTGCCCGGCACGGCACCCGGGATCGCGCGTTTCTCCGGCGGCACGGTGCGCAGCTCGGGCGTGGCGGAGCGGGACCTGTCGGTGCAGCTGAGCGGGTGGATGCTGATGGAATCGGCGTACGCCGTCGCCACCGAGCGGGCGCCGGGACCGAGTTCTGCGCGACCCGACGGCACCCATTTTGAAAACGGTTATCGATAACGGTTATCGTCGACGGCATGACCGCCGCGACCCCACTGCCCGTCACCGTGCTCTCCGGCTTCCTCGGCGCGGGCAAGACCACGCTGCTCAACCACATCCTCGCCAACCGCGACGGTGCCCGCGTCGCGGTCGTCGTCAACGACATGAGCGAGATCAACATCGACGCCGCGCTCGTCGACGGCAGCCTCGACCGCACCACCGAGAAGCTCGTCGAGCTCACCAACGGCTGCATCTGCTGCACGCTCCGCGAGGACCTGATCGAGACGGTCGCGCGGCTCGCCCGGGAGAACCGGTTCGACCACCTCGTGATCGAGTCGACCGGCATCTCCGAGCCGATGCCCGTCGCCGCGACGTTCGACTGGGAGTTCGACGACGGCTTCCGCCTCGGGCAGCTCGCGCGCCTCGACACGATGGTCACCGTCGTCGACGCCACCACGTTCCTCGCCGAGCTCGCGCGCGGCGACCGACTCGACGAGCGCGATCTCGAGGCCGGCGAGGGCGACGAGCGCAGCATCTCCGACCTGCTCGTCGACCAGGTCGAATTCGCCGACGTGCTGCTGCTCAACAAGACGGACCTGGTGAGCGACGCCGTCGCCGGGGCCGTCGAGGCCACCCTGCGCCGGCTCAACCCGACGGCGCGGCTCCTGCGCACCGTCCACGGCGCCGTCCCGATCGGCGAGGTCGTCGGCACCGGACGCTACGACCCGGAGGCGGCGGCACTCGCCCCGGGCTGGGCCGAGGAACTCGCCGGCGGCCACACCCCGGAGACCGAGGAGTACGGCATCCGCAGCGTCGTCTACCGCGCCGATCGCCCCTTCGACCGCGCCCGGCTCGAGGCGGCCGTGGAGAATCTGCACGGGGTGCTGCGCAGCAAGGGCTTCTGCTGGTTCGCCGACGACCCGGACACCGCGGCGGTCTGGTCGCAGGCCGGCCCCGATCTGGTGCTCGAACCGGCCCAGCCGTGGTCCCGGACCGGCGAGACGCCGGGGCAGGAAATCGTCTTCATCGGCGTGCGCCTGGATCCGGACACTCCGCGCCGCATCCTGGACCCCGCCCTCGTCTGAACGCGCATCCCCACCCCTCCCGGACATCGACAGCGGGCTCAGTCGATGGCCTCAGTCGATGGCCTCAGGCGATGGCCTCAGGCGATGGCCGCGGGCGTGCAGGCCGTGTCGACCGGGGCAGCCGGCCGCTCAGTCGGGGTCGACGTCCGCGATCTCCACGTCCACTGCCGGCCGCGCCATCTCGATCCGGTACTGCCGAACGCCGAGCACCGTGCCCACGACGAGGACGGCGGCCATCACGGCGAGGACCGTCGGCAGCAGCCACGAGACCCGCTCGAGGTACTCGCCGAAGTAGAACCCGACGAGCAGCAGCACCGGTGCCCACAGGATCGCGCCGATCGTGGACGCGATCGTGTAGCGGGTGTGGTTCATCCGCGCGGCCCCGGCCACCAGCGGAGACAGCGTCCGCACCCACGGAATCCAGCGGGCGATCAGCACCGCCCAGAACCCGTACCGGTCGAGGAGGACATTGACCTTCCGCAGGTTGGCCGCGTTGAGGTATCGGCCGTTGCGGCGGGCGATGAGGTGGTGACCACGCCGGTGGCCGATCACGTATCCCACCTGGTTCCCGGCGATCGCGGCCACCATCGCCCCGACCGACAGGGCCCACACCTGCGCCGCACCGGAATGGTGGGCGGCCAGCACGACGCCGGCGGTCAGCAGCATGGAGTCCCCGGGCAGGAACAGGCCGAGGATGATGGCGCATTCCACGAACACGAACGTCACGACGACGAGCCACACCAGGGCGGGCCCGGCGGTTTCGAGCGGACCGAAGGTCTCCGCGGCGAGAATCATGGAGGACGCGTTCGCGCGCGTGCTCAGGGCGTGGTGTCGCGACGCGTCGTCGGCACCGGCACCGTGTCGGCAGTGGCGTCGGCCTCGTCGGCAGTGGCGTCGGCCTCGTCGGCAGTGGCGTCGGCCTCGACGACGGCGGCGGCCCTGCGCTTGGCGATCAGGTGCTTGCCGACCTCGAGGATGATCGGGACGACGGAGGCGAACACGATCAGCAGGAAGATGATGTCGATGTTGTCGCGGATGATGGTGATCTGACCGAGCAGGTAGCCCAGCAGCGTCACGCCGGCGCCCCACAGGATGCCGCCCACGATGTTGTAGGTGAGGAACACCGGGTACTTCATGCGGGACGCGCCCGCGACCACCGGCGCGAAGGTGCGCACGATGGGCACGAACCGGGCGAGGACGATCGTGATCGGACCGTGCCGCTGGAAGAAGTCCTCGGACTGGTCGATGTAGCCCTTGTTGAAGATCTTCGAGTCGTAGCTCTTGAACAGGCGCGTACCGCCCTTGGCACCGATCCAGTAGCCCACCTGGTCGCCCAGGATCGCCGCGATCGGGATCGTCACCATCAGCACCCACAGCGGTGCGAACGGCGGGATCTCCTCGGACTTCGAGGCGGCGATCAGACCGGCGGTGAAGAGCAGCGAGTCGCCCGGCAGCAACGGGAACAGCAGACCCGACTCGATGAACACCACGAGCAGCAGGCCGATGAGCACCCAGGTGCCGAAGGAGTTGAGCAGATTCACCGGGTCCAGGAATCCCGGCAGTAACGCCAGATTCGTCACGGTCTCCGGGACGACGGTCACGGACTCCAGTCCTCCGAGCACACTCACGGCCACCAGAGTACCGGTGGGAGGCCGGTGACCCGAATCATGGCGGGCACCCGACTGTGTCCCCGCGCCGACAGTTGACATACTGCAGGGACAACCCTGGAGCCCTCCCGCACCCCCGGGAAGGCACCCATCGACTCTCATCTGGAGGACAGCCGCCGTGCCAATCGCGACTCCCGAGGTCTATGCCGAGATGATCGCCCGCGCCAAGGACCACTCCTTCGCGTTCCCGGCCATCAACTGCACCTCGTCCGAAACCATCAACGCCGCGATCAAGGGCTTCGCGGACGCCGGCAGCGACGGCATCATCCAGTTCTCGACGGGTGGCGCCGAGTTCGGCTCCGGCCTCGGTGTCAAGGACATGGTGACCGGCGCCGTCGCGCTCGCCGAATTCGCACACGTCATCGCCGCGAAGTACGACGTCACCATCGCGCTGCACACCGACCACTGCCCGAAGGACAAGCTGGACGGGTTCGTGCGCCCGCTGCTCGCCATCTCGCAGGAGCGGGTGAAGAACGGCGAGAACCCGCTGTTCCAGTCGCACATGTGGGACGGGTCGGCCATCCCGATCGACGAGAACCTGCAGATCGCCCAGGAACTGCTCGCGCTGTCCAAGGACGCGAACATCATCCTCGAGGTCGAGATCGGCGTCGTCGGCGGTGAAGAGGACGGCGTGGAGAACGCCATCAACGAGAAGCTGTACACCTCGATCGAGGACTTCGAGAAGACGGTCGACGCGCTCGGCGCCGGCGAGAAGGGCAAGTACCTGCTCGCCGCGACGTTCGGCAACGTCCACGGCGTCTACAAGCCGGGCAACGTCAAGCTCAAGCCGTCCGTGCTGGCCGACGGCCAGGCCGCCGCGTCGAAGAAGCTGGGCCTGGCGGCCGGCTCGAAGCCGTTCGACCTGGTCTTCCACGGCGGTTCCGGCTCGCTGAAGTCCGAGATCGACGAGGCGCTCAGCTACGGCGTGGTGAAGATGAACGTCGACACCGACACCCAGTACGCGTTCACCCGTCCGATCGCCGGGCACATGTTCGCCAACTACGACGGTGTCCTGAAGATCGACGGCGAGGTCGGCAACAAGAAGACCTACGATCCGCGCAGCTACCTGAAGAAGGCCGAGGCGTCGATGACCGCTCGGGTCGTCGAGGCCTGCAACGACCTCAAGTCCGCGGGCCGCTCGGTGTCCGCCGGCTGATCGATCCCGCGCAGTCGTCCGACGCGAGCGGTGACGCGGGCCCGGCCCGCGGCACCGCTCGCGTCGTTTCGTTCTGCCTCTACCGTTCGCCCTCTACCGTTCGTCGCGGATCATTCGCCGCAGACCTTCCAGTCCTCCCCCTCGCGGGCCAGGTCGAAGGTGCGCTGGGTGACGTCGGTCGGCGTCCCGGCGGGGTGCGCCGTGACCTGTGCGATGGCCTGGCCGTCGGTGATCTGCACCTTGTCGACGCCGGTGACGACGGGCACGGTGCCCTGGTCGACGGCGGTGCGGTGGATGTCCGCGAACTGCTCGGGCGGTACCGAGGCGTAGAACTCCTGCAGTCCGCCGCACGTCGTGGTGCGCAGCGTCGTCAGGTCGCCGGCGGCGAGCGCACCGACGAAGGTCTCGACGGTGGCGCGGATCCGGGCCTCCGGCGAGTTCGCCGCCCGGTCGTCCAGGTAGACCTTCACGGCCGCGGCCGCCACTGCGGCGACGACGAGCAGTCCCGCGACGAGCGCGGCGATCACCCAGCCTCGCCGGCCCCGCCTGCCGGGTGCGACGGGGTCGATGCGCTGCGGCCCCGGGACCGGCTGGGCGCGCTGGGGTTGGACGCGCTGTGGTTCGGTGCGCCGGGGTTCGATGCGCTGGGGCTCCACCCGCCGGGCCTCGGCACGGTGCGGTTCCGGCCCCGCCGGCGGGACCCGCTGCGGTTCGGCGCGTTGGGGAACGATCCGCTGCGGCGCCTGCTTGGGGGTGTGCGTGGTGACGGCGATGCGGGCGGTGGGCGCGTCGGCGGGGGAGGGGGCCGGTTCGGCGCGCCGCGCGGCCGGGATGGCCACGGTCTCCGCCTCGCTCGCCGAGGCCGGCTCGTCCGCGGCGCGGTCGGCGGGACCCGTGGCCGGTGTGCCGCCTTGCGGGCCTGCGTGCGGTGCCGGGCCCTCGGCGTCGCCGGGCGCTGTGGAGGAACGGGGGTTGTCCGTGGCCGGTGTGCCGCCTTGCGGGCCTGCGTGCGGTGCCGGGCCCTCGGCGTCGCCGGGCGCTGCGGAGGAATCGGGTGCGCCCGTCGCCGGATCGGGGGACGTGGTGGTGTCTTCGTTCTTCGGATCCGGCACGCGATCCCCCTTGCTGAGCGGACGGCTGTTCTCCCGGGCAGCCTAACGACCGTCGTCCCGCGGTGGGCACAATGGTGGCCATGACGTCTTTCGGTGATCTTCTCGGACCCCAACCCACCCTGCTGCCCGGCGACGACGAGGCGGAATCGGCGCTGCTGAACCGCGAGGATCCGGCGAAGGTGGCAGCCGACCACCCCACCGCGTCGATCGCGTGGGCCTACCTGGCCGAAGCCGCCCTCGAGCGCGGCGAGACGATCGCGGCCTACGCCTACGCCCGCACCGGCTACCACCGCGGTCTCGACCAGCTGCGCCGCAACGGCTGGAAGGGCTTCGGTCCCGTGCCGTACGAGCACGAACCCAACCGGGGTTTCCTGCGGTGCGTCGCCACGCTGGCCCGCGCCGCGAAGGAGATCGGCGAGGCCGACGAGCACGCCCGCTGCCTCGACCTGCTCGAGGACTGCGATCCCCGCGCCGCCGAAGCGCTTGGCGTCGATTAGTCCCCGGCTGCCCACCAGGGACGGCGTCCGCCGGCGGCTGCGTGCGTCGGGGCGCCGGCTGCGGTCCTCGGCGCTGCCCATCCTGCAGTGCGCGCTCGCGGCGGGCATCGCCTGGTGGGTGGCGACGGGACCGGTCGGACACGAGCAGCCGTTCTTCGCGCCCATCGCGGCGGTCGTGTCGCTGGGGCTGTCGCTGGGGGCGCGGATGCGCCGGTCGGTCGAACTCGTCTGCGGGGTCACCGTGGGCATCGGCATCGGCGACCTGATCATCTCGTTCATCGGCAGCGGTCCGTGGCAGATCGCACTCGTTGTCGCGATGGCGATGGGCACGGCGGTGGCCCTGAACAGCGGTCCGATCTTCTCCATGCAGGCCGGGAACTCGGCGGTGCTCGTGGCGACCCTGATCCCGCCCGGCGGGTCCGGGGGCGTCGACCGCATGGTCGACGCCCTCGTCGGCGGCCTGGTCGGCATCGCCGTCGTCGCCGTGATTCCCACGCATCCGGTTCGCCGGGCGCGCCGGGAGGCGGCGAACGTGCTGGCCACGGCGGCGGACGTGCTGCGCAAGGTCGAGACCGGCCTGGTCGAGAACAACCCGAAGCCGATCGAGGCGGCCCTGCGCGAGGCCCGGGCCACGCAGTCGGCGATCGACGCGATGCGCACCAACATCTCCGGCGGCAAGGAGATCAGCCGCATCTCGCCGCTGTACTGGAACAGCCGGCCGCGGCTCGAACGGCTCACGGCCGCGGCGGACCCGATCGACAACGCCATGCGCAACACGCGCGTGCTGGCGCGCCGGTCGCTCTCGCTCGTGCGCGACGACGAGATCCTCGATCCGCGGCTGGTGCGGCGCATCGACGAACTGGCCGACGCGGTGGACGTGCTGAGGGCGATGGTCCTCGCCGAGCCGGGGGAGAAGCCGGACCAGGCGGAGGCGGCCCGGGTGCTGCGGAGTGTGGCCCGGGAGATGAAGCCGGACCAGGTGCAGGGTGCGGGTCTGTCGGCCACGGTGGTGTTCGCGCAGATCCGCTCGCTGATCGTGGACCTGCTCCAGGTGGCGGGGCTGAAACGGATCTCGGCGATCGCGACCCTGCCCCCGACCGTGGAGCATCCGGCGTATCCGCCCGAGTCCTGACCCCCACCCCTCCGTTGAACATATGCGTATGTCTGCATATGATGGCCGAAACTTCGGAGGGAGGATCATGGGGGTCGGACACGGTCATTCGCACGGTCACGCCGGAGCCGGTGCGCCCGGCGAGGCGGGGCCGTCGCGGGGGCGGCTGCGGCGGATGGCGATCGCCCTCGCGATCCTGGTGGCGTTCCTGCTCCTCGAAGCCGGCGTCGCCCTGTGGATCGACTCGCTCGCCCTGCTCGCCGACGCCGGCCACATGCTCACCGACGTGGTGGGCATGTCCATGGGGATGGCCGCCCTGATCCTCGCGCGGCGCGGGAGCACCGCCGCCGCCCGCACCTTCGGCTGGCACCGTGCCGAGGTGCTCGCCGCGATGGCGAACGCCGCACTCCTGCTCGCCGTGGCGGTCTGGGTGTTCTACGAAGCGATCCACCGCATCGGCGACGCCCCCGACATCCCCGGCACGGCCCTCGTGCTCACCGCGACGGCCGGTCTGGCCGCCAACCTCGTCGTGATGCTGCTCCTGCGCGCCGATGCCAAGGACAGTCTCGCGGTCCGCGGTGCCTACCTCGAGGTCCTCGCCGACGCGGTCGGAAGCGTCGGCGTCCTCGTCGCCGGCGCCCTGGTCCTGCTGTTCGACTGGACCCTCGCCGACATCGTCGTCGGCGTCCTCATCTCGCTGTGGGTGGTGCCGCGGGCGGTGCGGCTGGCCGCGGCGTCGCTGCGCATCCTCACCCAGGCGTCGCCCGCACACCTCGACGTCGACGGGGTCCGCGCCGACCTGTCCGCCCTGCCCGGCGTCACCGGCGTCCACGACCTGCACGTGTGGACCCTGACGACCGGGATGGACGTCGCCACGGTGCACCTGATCAGCGACCACGACCCGCAGTGGGTGCTCGAATCGGCCCGCGCTGTCCTCACCTCGCACGGGCTCGAGCACGCCACCGTGCAGGTCGAGACGACCGTCAACGGGCGGCGCTGCGAGGAGAACGTCACCTGGTAACGCGGCTCAGTCCAGCCGCAGCGACCACCGGCCCGACCGTCCGTGCAGCCGGACCCGGGCGAGCGGACGCACGTCGATCCGCCAGAACGACCGCGGTCCCGCGCCCAGTGCGTACCCGGTCGCGGCGCGGATCACCGCGGGGTGGGTCACCGCGACGACCCGTCCCGGCGCCAGCTCGTCGAGCCATCCCGCCACCCGGTCACCCAGCGCCGCGACGGATTCGCCGCCGTGCGGTGCCGCGTGCGGATCGGTCAGCCACTCGTGCAGACCCGCGGCCGGCACCTCGTCCATGGCCAGCCCCGCCCAGTCGCCGTAGTCCAGGTCCCGCAGCGCGGGATCGACACCGGCCGTCGCGCCCAGCGTGGCCGCGGTCTCGGTGGTGCGGCGCTCCGGCGCCACGACGACGCGGTCGGCCACCGGCGCCACCACGCGCCCGAGTTCGCGCCTGCCGCGCTGCGACAGCGGCTCGTCGGCGGGGAACCGGACGGCGCGTTGCGCCTCCGTCGAGGCGTGGGCCAGGAGGGTGAGACGAACCACGGCGTCATCGAACCACACCCCGCGCGTTCGCCTTGACAGGGGAAGGCGGGGGTGCGAATGTTCCTTCGTTACCCGTGCCGAGGTGCAGGCAATCCGGTGCAAGTCCGGAGCGGTCGCGCCACTGTGACCGGACGTGACGTCCGGGAGTCAGAAAACTCCCTCGGTGCAAGAACTTTCGACGGGACGCGTTATCCCAGGAGGATGCTTTGGCTACTGTCCACACCCCCGAGTCCACGATGGGTTCGGCAGCGCTGGCTGCCGCGATCACCGCCGTCGTGCTGCTCGCCTTCGTCACCCTCTACCTGGTCGGGTTCGACCAGGGTGCCGTGTCGCGCACCGGCATGTTCATGCACGAACTGATGCACGACGGCCGGCACCTGCTCGGCCTGCCGTGTCACTGAGCGCGGGGGCCGTGTCACCGCACCCGGATGCCGCCGTCTCGGACAGCGTCCCACTGGCCGGTCCCTACACCCGGATCCTGCTGCGCGGCCTGCTCGCCGGTCTCCTCGCGGGCCTGCTCGCCGGCGCCGTCGCGTTCGTGATCGGCGAGCCGCACATCGAGGCCGCGATCGCGCTCGAGGAATCCGCCGCCGAACACGCCGCCACCGGCGCACACACCCACACGCACGAGGCCGGATCCGCCGGTCACAGCCACGGCGAGGACGCCCTCGTCGGCCGCACCGGGCAGAAGGCGGGCCTGATCCTCGCCACCACCCTCGGCGGGCTGGCGCTCGGTGCGCTGTACGCCTCGGTGCTGCACTTCGCGCGCCGCCACACCACGCTGTCGGGTCCGGTGCTCGGACTGCTCGGCGCCGGAGCCGGCTGGCTCGCGGTCGCGGCGGTGCCGTTCCTGAAGTACCCGGCCAATCCGCCCGCGGTGGGCGACCCGGACACCATCGACCAGCGCACGCTCCTGTGGGTCGCGACGGTCGTGCTCGGCCTCGTCGCGCTCGCGGTGGCGGTCGCCGTCGCGAAGGCCCTCGCCCGCCAGGAGATGCGCACCGTCCGGCTCGCAGGCCCGGTCCTGGCCTTCCTCGTCGTGGTGGGCCTCGGATACGCGGTGCTGCCGACGATCGACGAGGTCGGTGCCGGATTCCCGGCGACGCTGCTGTGGGACTTCCGCGTTGCGTCCGTGGTCATCCAGACCACATTGTGGTTCGCCCTGGGGGTGGCGTTCGCGTTCCTCACCGAACGCGCCGATCGGCGCGCACCCGTCCGCGTGGCGTAGCCGGCGTGGGACAGGGCCTGCTCGTCGCCGGAACCACCTCCGACGCCGGGAAAACCGTGGTGACCACCGGGATCTGCCGGGCGCTGGCCCGACGCGGGTTGTCGGTCGCGCCGTTCAAGGCGCAGAACATGTCCAACAACTCGATGGTGGCCCTCGACCCGGACACCGGTGAGGGCGTGGAAATCGGCCGCGCGCAGTGGATCCAGGCGGTGGCCGCCCGCGCGACGCCCGAGGCCGCGATGAATCCGGTGCTGCTCAAGCCCGGCAGCGATCGTCGCAGCCACGTCGTCGTGCTCGGCCGCCCCGCGGGGCACCTCGAGGCCGGCGAGTTCGCGGGCGGGCGACGACATCTCGCCGACGCCGCGTTCACTGCATTCGACGACCTGCGCGCCCGCTTCGACGTCGTGGTCTGCGAGGGCGCCGGCAGCGCCGCCGAGATCAACCTGCGGGCCCACGACTACGTCAACATGGGTCTGGCCCGGCACGGCGACCTGCCGACGGTGCTCGTCGGCGACATCGACCGCGGCGGGGTGTTCGCCGCCATGTACGGCACCCTCGCCCTGCTCGACGCGCCCGACCAGGCCCTCGTCCGCGGATTCGTGATCAACAAGTTCCGCGGCGACGTCGGGCTGTTGCGGCCCGGCCTCGACACGCTCGAAGAGATCACCGGCAGGCCGGTTCTCGGTGTCCTGCCGTGGCAGCGCGACCTGTGGCTGGACTCGGAGGACTCGCTGGCCCTGTCGTCGCGACCCGCCCACGACGGCGCCGGCGCGCTCACCGTCGCGGTGGTGATGCTGCCCCGGATCAGCAACTTCACCGACGTCGACGCCCTGTGCCTCGAGCCGGACGTGCGGGTGCGGTTCGTCGACGACCCCCGCGCCGTCGCCGGTGCCGACGTGGTGATCCTGCCCGGTACGCGCGCCACCCTCGCCGACCTCGCGTGGCTGCGCGGTCGCGGCCTCGACACCGCCGTCGCCGACCACGCCCGTCGTGGGGGCGTGGTGCTCGGCATCTGCGGCGGATTCCAGATGCTCGGCCGGCGGATCGCCGATCCGCACGGCGTCGAAGGCACGCGCGATGCGTGCGTGGACGGGCTCGGATTGCTGGACGTGCACACCCGTTTCGAACCGGAGAAGGTGCTGCGGCTGCCGACCGGGACGGCGCTCGGGGTCCCCGCCTCGGGTTACGAGATCCACCACGGCCGCATCTCCCGCGGCGGCGACGAGGAGTTCCTCGGCGGCGCCCGGGCGGGAACGGTGTTCGGCACCATGTGGCACGGCAGCCTCGAGGCCGACGCCCTGCGCACCGCCTGGCTCCGCGAGGTCGCCGCACTCACCGGCCGCGACGTCGCCACCGGCACCGTCGGCTTCCACGACGCACGCGAGGCCCGCCTCGAGGTGCTCGCCGACATGATCGAGGAGCACCTCGACGTCGACACCCTGCTCGGGATGCTGGGGGACCGGCCCGCGCTGCCCACCCTGACCGGCGGCCTGGCATGACGGTGCTCGTTCTCGGTGGCACCGGAGAGGCCCGGGCGCTCGCCGCTCGTCTGGAGACCGCGGGGGTGGCGTACCTGTCGTCGCTCGCGGGACGGGTACGCAACCCGCGGCTGCCGGTGGGCGAGGTTCGGATCGGCGGTTTCGGGGGCGTCGAGGGACTGCAACAGTACCTGCGCGGCAACGGGATCGACCGGGTCGTCGATGCGACGCACCCGTTCGCCGCGCGGATCAGCGGCAACGCCGCGACCGCGTGCGCGGCGGCCGGGGTGCCGCTGCTGCGCCTCGCGCGGCCGGGCTGGACCGGCACCGCCGACTGGACGTGGGTCGACGACCACGACGCCGCGGCCGTGGCAGCGGCCGGGGGCACGAGCGTGTTCCTGAGCACGGGACGTCAGACCCTCGACCGCTTCCTCGGCCCCCTCGCGCGGCACCGTGTCCTCGTGCGGGTGGTCGAACCGTTGGACCTCGACGTGCCGGACTCGTGGACGGTGCTGCTCGCCCGGGGCCCCTACACGCTCGACGGCGAGCGGGCGCTGCTCGCCGGCCACGGCGTCGACGTGCTCGTCACGAAGGACTCCGGCGGGGACCTGACCCGCGCCAAGCTCGACGCCGCGGCCGAACTCGGCGTGCGGGTCGTCGTCGTGCGCCGACCGCCGTCGCCGCCGGGGGTGCCGACGGTGACGACGGTCGCCGACGCCGTCGCCTGGGCCACCGAGCCGCTCGCGAAATAGACACCCGCGCATCGAATTCCGCGCGCGTACGTCCGCGGGCCGCGCCGATCTGCGGCGTCAGACCTGTGGGCCCTCGGCGCGCAGGTCGTCGACCTTGCGCATCGCCTCCCGGAGCTCGGCGAGCCACTGCTCGCTGTGCGTGCCGACGAGCTTGATGCACCAGGCGAGCGCGTCGGAACGCGACCGGGCGACGCCGGCGTCGACGAGGGTGTCGAGGACCTTGCGCTCGGGCTGGCGCAGCCGGGTCATCACCGGAACGGCCAAGTGGGTGAACAACACCCGGCGATCGCCGAGGGTGACGCCCCAGGCGACCTTCCGGCCGTAGCGGGCCTCGGCCTCGTCGGCGATGCGCATGCGGTCCGGGCGGGTGCTCTCCCGGAAGCGGGCGATGCGCCCGTCGACGGCCGCGGCGCCGGCGTCCTCGGGCGGGGGGAGTTCCCCGACGACGACGATCTCCTCGCGGTCGACCTCGATGGTGGCGGGGCCGGTGAACCAGTCGTCGGGCAGTCGTCCGGAGAACCACTCGGTGGCGTCGCTCGCATCGGGGACGTCGGCCTGCTGCCAGCCGCCGGGGCGTCCGAAGCGGGGTCCGTGCATGTGGGGGGTGTGTCGCATGTCGTCCTCCTCGGGACGAAGGGTGTTTCACTGATTACAGTGTTACACCTCTTACGTGATGCGCGCCACATCCCTGGTCGCGACCGTGAGGACAGTGCACACCGCCAGCGCTCCCACGCCGACCCGCGCGGCGAGCCGCACCGCACGCCCCAGGTCCGCCGGCTGCGGCGGCGGACCGTCACCGAGAGTGCCGCGGTCCTCGACGACACCGTGATAGACGTTCACCCCGCCCAGCGTGACCCCCAGCGCCCCGGCGAACGCCGCCTCCACCGGACCCGCATTCGGGCTCGGGTGCCGGTGGGCGTCCCGGCGCCAGGCCCGCAGCGCCGCACCCGGCCGGCCGCCCAGGCCCACCGCGAGCAGCGCCGACAGCCGCGCCGGAGCCAGATTGAGCACGTCGTCGAACCGGGCCGACGCCCAGCCGAACCGCTCGTGACGGGGCGTGCGGTGGCCCACGCGGGCGTCGAGGGTGTTCGCGGCCCGGTAGCCGAGCAGACCCGCCGGCCCGGCCACCGCACCCCAGAGCAGCGGCGCGACCACCGCATCGGACGTGTTCTCCGCGAGCGACTCGAGCGTGGCGCGGGCGACGCCGGCGGCGTCGAGCTGCGACGGGTCGCGGCCGACGAGGTGGGTGACCTGCCGTCGCGCGGCAGGCAGATCCCCACGGCGCAGCTGGCCGTCGATCGTCGTGGCCTCCCGCGCCAGCGAGCGGCCGCCGAGCACGGTCCACGTCGCGGCCGCCGTCACCGCCGTCCGCAGCAGCGGGCGCCGCCGGGTGAGGCGGTCCGCGCCGTAGCCGAGCCCCGTGGCGCCGCCGACCAGCACCACGGTGAACAGTGCCCCGGCCGCCCGGTGATCCGCGTACAGCGCCCGTTCGGTCGCGCGCGCGATCCGGCCGAAGCCGCTCACCGGATGGAACCGGCGGGGATCGCCGAACGCCCGGTCGGCGGCATAGCCCAGGACGAGGCCGGCGGCGCGGGCATTCACGTCGGCCACGCCTCGAGCAGCGCCGCGGTCGTCTGCGGGTCGCGCACCGCGATGCGCACCCAGTCCGCGCCGAGGCCGGGGAACGTGTCGCCGCGGCGCACCGCGAACCCCCGGCCCCGCAGGCGCTCCCGCGTGCCGGCCGGGACGTGTGCCAGCACGAACGGCGCCGCGGACGGTCCGGCCACCGCGACGCCGAGGGCGGTCAGGCCGTCCACGAGGACGGCGCGGTCGGCCGCGATCTGCACGGCGGCCCGCTCGGCCTCGACCGTGGCCGCCGCCGACGCGCACGCGATCATCGCCGCCGCCGCCGGTGTGGACACCGACCACGGTGGCTGGTGCGCGGCCAGTTCGGCGACGATCGACTCGTCACCGAGCACGTATCCGGCGCGGATCCCGGGAATCGCCCACGTCTTGGTGAGCGAGCGGATCACCACGACACCCGGAATCGACTCCCCGGCAAGCGATTCGGTCTCTCCCGGTACCGCATCCATGAACGCCTCGTCCACCACGAGCACCCGCCCGGGGCGCGCCAGGGCCCGCAGCGCGGCAGCCGGGTGCAGCACCCCGGTCGGGTTCGTCGGGTTGCCGACGACCACGAGGTCGGCGTCGTCGGGCACCGGCGCCGCGTCGAGGACGAACCCGTCCTCGGCCCGCAACAGCACCCGGGTCACCTCGTGCCCGGCGACGCGCAGCGCCGCCTCCGGCTCGGTGAACTGCGGGTGGATCACCACCGGTCGCGCCCAGCGGCGGGCGCGGGCGACGAGGGTGAACGCCTCCGCGCCGCCGGCGGTGGGAAGCACCTCGTGCGGATCGCGGCCGTGCCGCGCGGCCAGGGCCGCGCGCGCCGCCCGCGGATCCGGATACCGGTCCAGTTCGGCCAGCGAGCCCGTCAGTGCCGCCTCGAGCCAGTCCGGACGCGGCCGGCGCGCGACGTTGACGGCCAGATCCACCAGGCCGGGGGTCGCCTCCCGGTCACCGTGGTGCTGCAGGTCCGGTGCGGCGGTACGGGTCGTGCGTGGCGGCGGGGGGACCGGCGTCGCGGCCCGCACCGCCTCGGCGAACCGCCGGGCAAGGACCGGATGCCCGGCCCAGTGGGTGTGCAGATAGGACGCGTGCACGGTGGCGGAGGCGAACCCGTCGGGCCTACCGCCCAGCAGCCACGCCGGCTCGCCGGTGGAATCCACGGCGGTACGGTGGAATTCGTGCCCGGTCACCCGAGCGCCCGCCGGGGCGAGCAGCGTGTCGCGGGGCGCGACGGCGGTGCGGTAGCCGAGGGTGAGCCGCGGGGTCATCCGCGCGGACGCGTCGACCGCGCCGACCATCGGAGCGCCGTCCACGTCGCGGCACAGGTACAGCAGGCCCGCGCACTCGGCAACGGTGGGCGTGCCGGCCGCGATCGCGGCCCGCAGATGCTCGCGCAGCGGCGTGTTCGCAGCCAGGTCCGCGGCGTGCACCTCGGGGAACCCGCCGCCGAGGTAGATCCCGGCGGTGCCGTCCGGCAGGCGTTCGTCGCGCAGCGGATCGAAGACGACGGTGCGGCACCCGGCGGCGCGCAGCATCTCCTCGGTCTCGGCGTAGCGGAACGTGAAGGCGCGACCGCCGGCGACCGCGACGACCGGTCCGTCCTCGGCCGACTCGCCCGGCTCCCACGGTTCGGTGACGAGAGCCGGTGCGCTGCGGGCGATCCGCATCACCTCGGCAAGATCGACGCGCGCGGTGATCTGCGCGGCCAGCCGGTCGAGCTGGGCGGCCGCCCCGGCCCGCTCCTGCGCCGGCACCAGCCCCAGATGCCGCGACGGCGCCGAGATCCCGTCGTCGCGCTGCAGCACCCCGAGCACCGGAACGCCCGTCGCGGCCAGGGCCTCGACCACCTCGTCGGAATGCCGCACCGAACCGGCCTTGTTCAGGATCACCCCGGCGATGCGGACACCGCGGTCGAACGTGGCCATGCCGTGCACCACCGCCGCGATGGAACGGGAGGCGTGCGAGACGTCGACGACGAGGACCACCGGGGCGCCGAGCACCGTGGCGGTGTGGGCGGTGGACGCGAAACCGTCGGCGCCGAGCATCCCGTCGTACAGGCCCATCACGCCCTCGACGATCGCGACGTCCGCGCCGCGGGCGCCGTGCGTGAGCAGCGGTGCGAGCAGGTCGGTGCCGACGAGGTGCGCGTCGAGGTTACGTCCCGGCCGGCCCGTCGCGAGGGCGTGGTAGCCGGGGTCGATGTAGTCCGGGCCGACCTTGTGCCCCGACACGGTGTGCCCGGCCGACCGCAGTGCGGCCATGAGACCCGTTGCGACCGTGGTCTTCCCGTGCCCGGACGCCGGCGCGGCGATCACCAGCCGCGGCAGCGTCACCACGCTGCCACCCCGAGTGTCACCACGCTGCCGAGTGTCACCACGCTGCCACACCCGAGTGTCACCACTCGATGCCCTTCTGGCCCTTCTGGCCCGCGTCCATCGGGTGCTTGATCTTCGTCATCTCGGTCACGAGATCCGCGGCCTCGATCAACGCCGGATGCGCCCGGCGGCCGGTGATCACGACGTGCTGGTGGCCGGGACGCGCGGCGAGCGTCCGCACCACCTCGTCGGCGTCGATCCAGCCCCAGCCGATCGGGTAGGTGAATTCGTCGAGCACGTACAGCCCGTGCTGCTCGGCGGCGAGCCGGCGCTGGATCTCCCGCCACCCGGCGAGCGCCGCGGCGGCGTGGTCCTCCTCGGTGCCGTCCTTGCGGGACCACGACCACCCGGAGCCCATCTTGTGCCACTCGATCGGGCCGCCCGTGCCGCGTTCGGTGTGCAGGTCGCCGAGGGTCTCGAAGGCGGTCTGCTCACCGAGACGCCACTTGGCGGACTTGACGAATTGGAACACCGCGACCGACCAGCCCTGGTTCCAGCCGCGCAGTGCCAGACCGAACGCGGCGGTCGACTTGCCCTTGCCGTCGCCGGTGTGGACCATCAGCAGCGGCCGGTTGCGGCGCTGACGGGTGGTGAGACCGTCGTCCGGCACGGTGGCCGGTTGTCCCTTCGGCATCTACGCGGCCCTTCCTCGGACGACGGTGGTGAGCGCGTCGGCGTGGACCTCGCCGACGGGAACGTGTTCGGCGCCGAGCCGTTCGGCGAGCCGGGCCGCGAGACCCATGCGGAACCGGCCGGTCTCGGAATCCACGACGACCGCGTCGATCCCGGCGGTGGCGATGCGGTCGGCGGCCGCGAGGGACCGGGCCACCGCGTCCGCACCTGCGGTGGCGCGACCGTCGGTGACCACGACGAGCAACGCCCGCCGGTCGGGTTCGCGCAGCCGGTGCCGCCGGATCGTCTCGGCCGCCTCGAGCAGTCCCTCGGCGAGCGGGGTGCGCCCGCCCGCCGGCAGCTCCCGCAGCCGGGCCGCGGCCACGTCCACCGAATTGGTCGGCGGCAGGGCGAGCACGGCGCGATCGCCGCGGAAGGTCACCAGACCGACGGTGTCGCGGCGCCGGTAGGCGTCGAGCAGCAGCGACAGGATCGCCGTCTTGACCTGCGTCATCCGCTGCCGCGCCGCCATGGAGCCGGAGGCGTCGACGCACAGCAGCACCAGGTTGGCCTCCCGCCCCTCGACGACCTTCCGCCGCACCTGCCACCCGTGCGCGTTTCCGGTAGTTCCCGCTACCGGAAACGCGCACGGGTGGGCGGCGGTGGCGCGGATGGTGGCGGGCAGGTGGACGGGGCCGGTGTCGGCGCGACGCTCGCCGACCGTGCGGCCGACCGTCGTGCGCGCCCGGGAGCGCCGGCCCGCGGTGCCGCGGCCCGTGCGGTCGGCGGTGAACAGGCGGGTCCGGTAGGGCTCGGCCGGGGTCGCGACGGACGTCGCCGCGCCGGCGCCCGCCGCACGGTCGTCCCGGTCCGGCGTCGCTTCGCCGCCTCCGGGACCGTCGGGACCGGCACCGCCGGGGCCGGGGCCGGGATCGTCCGGGTCGGGATCGTCCGGGTCCGGCTCGGGGGCCCGGTCGCCCAGGAGTTCGTCGAGCAGCGTCTCGTCCATGCCGGGCTCGTCGAAGGGGTTGCGGCGACGACGGTGCGGCAACGCGAGCCGCGCCGCGACCGCGATGTCCTCCCGCGTGACCTCGTCGCGACCCGCCCAGGCCGCGTGCGCGACGGCGGTCTTCGCGGTGACCAGGTCGGCGCGCATCCCGTCGACGTCGAACGCCGCGCACACCTCCGCGATGGCGACGAGCGCGTCGTCGCCGAGCCGCACGTGCGGCAGCCGCTCGCGGGCCGCGGCGAGCCGCCGCGCCAGCTCGGCCTCGGCGTCGGCCCAGCCCGCGACGAACGAGACCGGGTCGGCGTCGAACGCCAGGCGCCGCCGCACGATCTCCGCCCGCACCTGCGGATCGCGCGGCGCGGCCACCTCCACGGTCAGCCCGAAGCGGTCGAGCAGCTGCGGACGCAGCTCCCCCTCCTCCGGGTTCATCGTTCCGACCAGTACGAACCGGGCGGCATGCGAGACCGACACCCCGTCGCGCTCGACGGAGCACCGGCCCATCGCCGCGGCGTCGAGCAGCAGGTCCACGAGATGGTCGTGCAGCAGGTTGACCTCGTCGACGTAGAGCACCCCGCGGTGCGCCCGGGCGAGCAGGCCCGGCTCGTACTCGGCGGTGCCCCCCGACAGTGCCTTCTGCAGGTGCAGGGAGCCGGTGACCCGGTCCTCGGTGGCGCCGACCGGCAGCTCCACGAGCCGCGCCGACCGGGTCTGCGCCGCCGCACCGTGCGGGTGCGGGCCGTCGGGACAGGACGGGTCGGGGGCGGCGGGGTCGCACGCGAACCGGCAGCCGGCGACCTCCGTGACCTGCGGCAACAGCGCGGCCTGGGCGCGCACCGTGGTCGACTTGGCGGTGCCCTTCTCCCCGCGCACGAGCACCCCGCCGATCGACGGCGACACCGCGCACAGGGACAGGGCCAGCGCGAGGTCGTCGGAGCCGACGACGGCACTGAACGGATACACGTGCACTTTCAACCTCCACAGGCTCCCGCTGGGATGTCTTCTCGGCAAACGGAATCGAGGCCGGTATTCGGACTTCCCGGTCGGACGCCGTGCGATCGCCTTCCCGGACCGGGCGGTCCAGTGGCTGCGCGTGATGCGCATGATCGACGACTCCCGGGTCACCGCAGCGGGCCTGTGCCGGATTCACACCGGCTTCCCGATTATCCCCGTGAGGGGCACCTCGATTGTCTTGCCGGCGCCGAGTCTAACCGCACCGGCTAGGGTTCGACGCCATGGGCTCACACATCACCGTCGTCGGCATGGGTGCCGACGGCTGGGACGGCCTGCCGCCCCCCGCCCGCGACGCGGTGCTCGGCGCGCAGGTCCTGCTCGGTGGGCGGCGCCATCTGGCGCTGCTGCCCGAGACCGGCGCCGTCCGCGAGCCGTGGCCGTCCCCGCTGCGCGACGGACTCGACGCGCTGCTCGCGCGGCACCGCGGCCGCACGATCGTGGCGGTCGCGTCGGGCGATCCGCTCGTCTCCGGCATCGGGACCACCCTGATCGACCGGCTCGGCGCCGACGCGGTGACGGTGCTGCCCGCCGTGTCGTCGGTGGCGCTGGCCCGCGCCCGCATGGGGTGGAGCGCCGAGTCGGTGGACGTGGTGACGCTGGTGGGCCGGGACGTGCACGCCGTCCGCCGCGCATTCGGGTGGGGGCGGCGGCTGATCGTGCTCTCCTCCGACGGCTCCACCCCGGCGCGGGTCGCCGACCTGCTGCGCCGAGACGGGTTCGGCGCGAGCACCCTGACCGTGCTGTCGGACCTCGGCGCGCCCGAGGAGGCGCGGCGCACCGCCGCCGCCGACGACTGGTCCGGCGACGCGCCCGCGCTCAACGTCGTCTGCATCGAATGCTCCGGAGCCGAGGGGTATCCCGCGACGCCCGGCCTGGCCGACGACGCGTTCGAGCACGACGGTCAGATTTCCAAACGCCCGATCCGGCTCGCCGCGGTGTGCGCGCTCGCGCCGCGGCCGGGGCAACTGCTGTGGGACGTCGGGGCCGGCGCCGGGTCGGTGGGCATCGAGTGGGCCCGCACCGATCCGCGCTGCCGCACGGTGGCGATCGAACGCGACGAGACGCGCGCCGACCGGATCGGCCGCAACGCCGCGCGGCTCGGCGTCCCGTCGGTCGTGGTGGTGCGCGGCGCCGCCCCCGACGCGCTCGCCGGTCTCGACACCCCCGATGCCGTCTTCGTCGGCGGCGGCGGGTCGATTCCCGGAGTGCTCGAAGCCTGCTGGGCGGCACTGCGTCCGGGTGGCCGTCTGGTCGCGCACGCGGTGACCCTCGAAACCGAGTCGACGTTGGTGCAGTGGTGGAAGACCCACGGCGGGGAGCTGACCCGGACGACCGTGGAACAGGCCGCACCACTCGGCGGGTTCAGCGGCTGGCAGGCGCTGCGCCCGGTGGTGCAGTGGCAGGTGACGAAAGGCGAGAGATGACAGTTCACTTCGTGGGATCCGGGCCCGGTGCGGCCGACCTGCTGACGCTGCGGGCCGCGCGCCTGCTGAGCGAGGCGCCGGTGGTGCTCTATGCCGGCACCTATCTCGACGACGAGGTGCTCGCGCACTGCCGGGACGACGCGGAGCTCGTCGACACCCAGCGCCTGGACCTGGACGAGATCACCGCGCACCTCGTCGACGCCCACCGCCGCGGCCTCGACGTCGTCCGCTTGTGTTCCGGTGACCCGTCGCTGTATTCGGCCCTGACCGAGCAGACGCGCCGGCTCGATGCCGCGGCAGTGCCGTGGGACGTCACGCCCGGTGTGCCGGCCTACGCGGCCGCCGCGGCGACCCTCGGGGCGGAGCTGACCGTGCCCGAGCTGGTGCAGACCGTCGTGCTGACCCGCACGCAGGCCCGCTCGACGACCATGCCCGACACCGAGGCCCTCGCCCGCGTCGCGGGCCTGCGCGCGAGCCTCGTGCTGCACCTGGCGATCACCCGCATCCGCGTCCTCGCCGAGGAGCTGAGCGTCGAGTACGGCGCCGACTGTCCGGCCGCGGTGGTGGCGTTCGCGTCCCGCCCGAACGAGCTGGTGCTGCGCGGCACGCTCGCCGACCTCGCCGACAAGGTCGAGGCGGCGGGACTGAAGCACACCGCGGTGATCGTCGTCGGCCGTGCCCTGGGCGTGCGGTCGGCGGACGTCGCGTGCTCGCACCTCTACGACCCGGCGCGGGACCGCAGCGGCTTCACACGGTGAACCGGAATCCGCGCGCGCCGTGACGGGCGCGGATCCCGGTGTTCCGGGCGAATGTTCAGGGACGCACCGAGCGCGACGTCCACACCGCGCCGGTCGCGGTGACCGCGGTGCCGGACGAGCCCACGAGGATCAGGCACTTCATGTCGATCGCGTCCGGGTCGAGCTTCTCGAGGGTGGTCACCTCGAGCGACTCGCCGGGGCGGCCGACGTCGCGACCGACCACCACGACGGTGTCGGCGGGGCGGTGCCGCAGCAGCACGGCCCGCGCCTGCGCGACCTGCGTGGTCCGCGACCGCGACGCCGGGTTGTAGATGCCCAGCACCAGGTCGGCCTGTGCGACGGCGGTGAGCCGCTGCTCGATCACCTCCCACGGCTTGAGCCGGTCCGACAGGCTCATCACCGCGAAGTCGCCGCCGATCGGGGCGCCCGCCCGCGCGGCGACGGCCTGGACCGCCGACACGCCGGGCAGCACCCGCACCGGGATCTCCGCGAACCGCGGATCCTGCGCGGCCTCGAACACCGCCGAGGCCATCCCGAACACTCCGGCGTCGCCACCCGAGACGACCGCCACCCGTTCGCCGGACAGGGCCAGCTCGAGCGCGACGCGGGCGCGGTCCACCTCGACGGTGTTGCCGGACGCGTGCCGTCGCTGCCCCGGCCGGACCGGCACCCGGTCGACGTAGGGCCCGTACCCGACGACGTGGTCGGCGGCCGCCAGCGCGGCGGCGGCCTCGGGGGTGAGCCACTTCTCGTCGGCGGGGCCGAGACCGACGACGAGCAGCTCACGGGCAGCGACCGCGTCGGGAACCTCGGCGACGACGGGCCGGGACCGGTCGGTGATGTCCCGGTTGCGCGGCGCGCGGTCGCCGGGGGTGAGGATCACCGAGAAGTACGGCACCGCATCGGCGTCGACGTCGGCGACGGGGACGATGCGCTGCCCGCCCATCGACGCGCGCTCGACGTACACCGCGTCGTCGAGCCGGCCCGCCTGGGCGAGCGCGGCGCGGACCGCGGGGAAGGTGCGGCCCAGCTTCATGATCGCGGCGCCGTCGGTGTCGGCGAGACGGCGCGCCAGTTCCGGCTCGGGCAGCGTGCCGGGCAGCACGGTGAGCACGTCGGTGCGCCGCACCAGCGGTTCCGCCGCGGCGGCCGCGGCCGCGGACACCGACGTCACGCCCGGAACCACCTCGGTCGCATAGCGGTTCGCGAGCCGGTCGTGCAGGTACATGTAGGAGCCGTAGAACAGCGGGTCGCCCTCGCACAGCACGACGACGGTGCGGCCGGCGTCGAGGTGCGCGGCCAGGCGCGCCGCGCACTCGTCGTAGAAGTCGGCGATGGCCCCGTCGTAGCCGCCGGGATGGTCGGTGGTGCCGGTGGTGACCGGGTAGACCAGCGCCTCCTCGAGCACCTCCTCCCGGATCAGCCCGGCCGCGATGCCCCTCGCGATGGACCGGCCGTGGGTGCCCGAGTGGTAGGCGATCACGTCGGCCTGCTCGATCAGCCGGGCCGCCTTGCGGGTGATCAGCTCGGGATCACCGGGGCCGAGGCCCACGCCGTAGAACCGTCCGGTGTCGTTCACTCCGCCTCCTGGGCCAGGGCATTGATCGCGGACGACGCCATCGCCGAGCCGCCGCGACGTCCCCGTACCACCAGGTAGGGCAGCTGCAGCGGATGCGCGGCGAGCGCCTCCTTGGATTCGGCGGCGCCGATGAACCCGACCGGCACCCCCACGATCGCGGCCGGCCGGGGGCCGCCGGCGTCGATGAGCTCGAGCAGGTGGAACAGCGCGGTGGGTGCGTTGCCGATCGCGACGACGGCGCCGTCGAGGCGGTCCTCCCACAGCGACACCGCCGCGGCCGAGCGGGTGGTGCCCCACGCCGACGCGAGCTCGGGTACCCGCGGGTCCCGCAGGAAGCACAGCACCTCGTTGTCCGCCGGCAGCCGGGTGCGGGTCACCCCGGACGCGACCATGTGCGCGTCGGTGAGGATCGGCGCGCCGGAACGCAGCGCCGTGCGCGCCGCGGACACCAGGCCCGGGTGGATCGCGAGGTCGCGGGTCAGGTCGGTCTGCCCGCAGGCGTGCACCATGCGCACCGCGACCTTCTCGGCGTCGGCCGGAATCGCGGACAGGTCGGTTTCGGCGCGGATCGTCGCGAACGACCGGACGTAGATGTCGGCGCCGTCGGTGACGTAGTCGTAGCGCCGGGGTGGGGGGGACAGGGTCATGCCGGGTTCCTCGCGAGCAGGAGCGTGTGGGGGAAATTCGGTGCGCCGCAGGATCGTTCGCATCCCACGACGTGCAGGTGGCCGGGTGGCGGCGCATCGGCGACGACGCGCCGGGCCGTGGCACGGGTGTCGCCCCCGGCGAGGCTACACCGCGGCGCGCCGGTGCATGCGGTGGTGCGGGTCCACGGCGACGCGCCGTCGAGGACGAACCCGGCGTCGCGCAGCGGCTGCGGATCGTGCTCGCCGGGCAGGACCAGGCCGCGCCACGGGGTGACGATCACGTCCGGCACGGGCAGCGCCGCCACCATCGCGGGCGAGAGGATGCCCAGCGGGACCAGGACCGAGACGGCTCCGGGCAGGGGGCCGTACGGCGCGGTGTACCGGGTGGGCGGCGGCAGCGGCGCACCACCGCCGAGTTCGGCGCCGGCCTCGGGCAGTCGGTGCACGTGCCAGCTGGTGCCGCGGATCGCCGCGAACCGTTGCGCCAGGTCGACCAGGGTCCCGACGGCCCGCTCGGCCGGCACCACCGGGCCGGAGCGCCGGCCGATCGTGACGCGGAACAGTCCGGGTTCGACGGCCACCGCGGCGAGGTCGCAGCGCAGGGTGGTGACGTCGCCGCGGCCGTCGTCGAGCCCGAAGAGGAAACGCCCCGGCAGCTGCGCCAGGGCGGGCTCGGCGCACAGGGCGGCGTCGAGCGCGCCGATCAGCGGGCGGATGTCGGCGCGGCCGCCGGTGATCCCGGACAGCGGCGAGGCGACGACGTTGCGGACCCGTTCGTGCGCCGGCGCCGGCAGGAACCCGGCCGCCGTCACCGCCTCGACCAGGCCGGCGGGCACCCCGCCGCACTCGTCCAACGCGACGCCCCTGATCTGCAGGTTTCCGCGTGAGGTGAGGTGCACGTCGCCGTCCGCGAAGGCGACCGACGCCTCCGACAGCGCCTGCAGGCCGCCGTCCGGGAGCCGGCCGCCGGGCGCGCGCAGCCGCACCAGCGCGCCGTCGGCGGCGAGGTGGGGGCGCAGCAGACCGGGGCACCGATCCTGGGTGAGCGCAGCGACGGGGGATGCCGCCTGGGCCGGCGCCGGGGGAAGGTCGACCATGGGGGCACATGGTTGCACACGTGCGCTAAGCTCCACCTGCCGTGGTGCTCGGGAAGCCGGTGTGAGACCGGCGCGGCCCTCGCCACTGTGAGCGGGTAGTTGCTCGCCCTCGTCCGAACCGGTCCGCCGGTCCGGAGACCACTGGACGCACGTCCGGGAAGGTCGGCGCAGCAGCGACGATCCGTCAGCCAGGAGACCGGCCACGGCACGGGAAGTCCACGAGGGTTTGGAGACTGAACATGACCGAATTCGTGCTGCGCGGAATCGAACTGCGCAGGACCCGGCCGTGACGCGGCTCGCGCTGCTGTCCACGTCCGACACCGACCTGCTGTCGGCGCTGAGCTCCGACGCCGAATACGCGCTGGGCAATCCGTCGCGCCTCGACGTCGGCACCGAGCTGCCGCGCCTGCTCGACGGCGCCGACCTGGTGATCGTCCGCATCCTCGGGTCGGTGCGGTCCTGGCAGAACGGCATCGACGCGGTCCTGGCGCACGGCGCACCCGTCGTCGTGCTCGGCGGCGAGCAGCTGCCCGACGCCGAGCTGATGAGCCACTCCACCGTCCCCGTCGGCATCGCCACCGAGGCGCACGCCTACCTCGCGCAGGGCGGGCCCGCGAACCTCGCCCAGCTGCACGCCTTCCTGTCCGACACCGTCCTGCTCACCGGCGAGGGCTTCGATCCGCCGGCCGCGCTGCCCGAGTGGGGCAGCCACGCGCCCGCCGCGGCCGATCCCGACCTGCCGAGGGTGGGCATCCTGTACTACCGCGCCCACGAGACCAGCGGAAACACCCGCTTCGTCCGTGATCTCGCGCGGGCGGTCGACGCCACCGGCCGCGCCGTGGCCGTGCCGATCTTCTGCTCCACCCTGCGCGGGGCCCCCGCGGACCTGCTCGCCGAACTCGGCACCCTCGACGCCCTGATCGTCACGGTCCTGGCCGCCGGTGGTACCCGCCCGGCCACCGTCTCCGCCGGCGGCGACGACGATGCCTGGGACGTCGCAGCGCTTGCCGCGCTCGACGTTCCGATCCTGCAGGCGTTGTGCCTGACCTGGGGACGCGACGCGTGGGCCGAATCCGACGAGGGAGTTTCCCCGCTCGATTCCGCGACGCAGATCGCCGTCCCCGAATTCGACGGCCGCATCATCACGGTGCCGTTCTCGTTCAAGGAATTCGGCGCCGACGGCCTGCCGCGCTACGTCACCGACCCCGAACGGTGCCGTCGCGTCGCCGGTATCGCCGTCGCGCACGCCCGTCTGCGGCGCATCCCACCCGCACGGCGGCGCCTGGCGATCATGCTCTCGGCGTATCCGACGAAACACTCCCGCGTCGGCAACGCCGTCGGCCTGGACACGCCCGTCTCCGCGATCCGGCTGCTGCGCGCGCTGCGCGAGCACGGCTACGACCTCGGCGACGGCTTTCCCGGCCTCGACACCGACGACGACGCCGAGGCAGGCAACGCGCTGATCCACGCCCTGATCGCCGCGGGTGGCCAGGACGAGGAGTGGCTCAGCGCCGAGCAGATGGCGGGCAACCCGGTGCGGGTGAGCGCGGCGCGCTACCGCGAGTGGACGGCGGACCTGCCGTCCGAGCTGACCGGCGCGATGACCGAGGCGTGGGGCGAGGCCCCGGGCGAACTGTTCGTCGACCGCAGCGCCGACCCGGACGGCGAGATCGTGCTCGCCACCCTGCAGGCCGGCAACGTGGTGCTGATGATCCAGCCGCCCCGCGGGTTCGGCGAGAACCCGGTGGCGATCTACCACGATCCGGACATGGCGCCGTCGCACCACTACCTCGCGGCGTACCGGTGGGTGGAGAACGGCTTCGGCGCCGACGCCGTCGTCCACCTGGGCAAGCACGGCTCGATGGAATGGCTGCCCGGCAAGAACGCCGGGCTGTCGGCGGCCTGCGCGACCGACGCCGCCGTCGGCAACCTCCCGCTGATCTACCCGTTCCTGGTCAACGATCCGGGGGAGGGCGCCCAGGCGAAACGCCGCGCCCACGCGACCATCGTCGACCACCTGATCCCGCCGATGGCGCGGGCCGAGTCGTACGGCGACATCGCCCGGCTCGAGCAGCTGCTCGACGAGTACTCCAACATCGCCTCGATGGACCCGGCCAAGCTGCCCGCGATCCGCGCCCAGATCTGGACGCTGATCCAGGCCGCGAAGCTCGACCACGACCTCGGTCTCCACGACCGCCCGCACGACGCCGAATTCGACGACTTCCTGCTGCACGTCGACGGCTGGCTGTGCGAGGTCAAGGACGCGCAGATCCGCGACGGTCTGCATGTGCTCGGCACCGCGCCCGTCGGGGAGGCCCGCGTGAACCTGGTGCTGTCGGTGCTGCGGGCCGCGCAGGTGTGGGGCGGCAGGGCGCACGCGGTGCCCGGGCTGCGCACCGCGCTCGGGCTGAAGCCGGATGCGCCGCTCGCCGAGACCGACGCGGTCGAGTCCCAGGCCCGGGCCCTGGTGCAGGGCATGGAGGACGCCGGCTGGCGGGTCGAGCGCGCCGGCACCGTCGTCGAACAGGTGCTGGGACAGCAGGATCCGGAGGTCGAGCGGGTGCTCGCCTTCGCCGCCGAGCAGGTCGTGCCGCGCCTGGCCCGCACCACCGACGAACTCGACGCGGTGCTGCACGCCCTCGACGGCGGCTACGTCCCCGCCGGTCCGTCCGGGTCGCCGCTGCGCGGCCTGGTCAACGTGCTGCCCACCGGCCGCAACTTCTACACCGTCGACCCGAAGGCGGTGCCGAGCCGGCTCGCCTACGCCACCGGCGTGGCCCTGGCGAACAACCTGCTCGACCGGTACCGCGCGGACACCGGCGACTACCCGCCGTCGGTGGGCCTGTCGGTGTGGGGCACCTCCGCGATGCGCACCTCCGGCGACGACATCGCCGAGGTGCTCGCCCTGATCGGCGTGCGCCCCGAATGGGACGCCGAGTCCCGGCGGGTGCGCGAACTGACCGTGATCCCCCTCGACGAACTCGGCCGGCCCCGCATCGACGTCACCGTCCGCATCTCCGGGTTCTTCCGCGACGCCTTCCCGCACGTCGTCGCGATGCTCGACGACGCGATCCGCACCGTCGCCGCCCTCGACGAGCCCGACGACCTGAACTTCGTGCGCGCGCACGCCCGCCGCGACGAGGCCGAGCACGGCGACCCCGAGCGCGCGGTCCGGCGCATCTTCGGTTCCCGGCCCGGCTCCTACGGCGCCGGCATCCTGCCGCTCATCGACTCCGGGAACTGGCGCAGCGACGCCGATCTCGCCGAGGTGTACACCGCATGGGGCGGCTTCGCGTACGGGCGGCACCTGCACGGTGTCGCGGCCGCGGACGACATGCGCGCCAACTACCGGCGGATCGCGGTGGCGGCGAAGAACACCGACACCCGTGAGCACGACATCGCCGACTCGGACGACTACTTCCAGTACCACGGCGGCATGGTCGCCACCGTCCGCGCGCTCACCGGCGCGGACCCGAAGGCGTACATCGGCGACTCGACCACCCCCGACCAGGTCCGCACCCGCTCGCTGGCGGAGGAGACCGCCCGCGTGTTCCGGGCCCGGGTGGTCAATCCGCGCTGGCTCGCCGCGATGCGCCGGCACGGCTACAAGGGAGCGTTCGAGCTCGCCGCGACCGTCGACTACCTGTTCGGCTACGACGCCACCGCCGGCGTCGTCGCGGACTGGATGTACGAAACCCTCGCCCGCACCTACGCGCTCGACCCGGAGAACCAGCAGTTCCTGCGCGAGGCCAACCCGTGGGCGCTGCGCGGCATCGTCGAACGGCTCTCCGAGGCCGCCGACCGCGGGCTGTGGGCCGAGCCGGATCCGGCGACGCTCGCGGAACTGCAGCAGGCCTACCTCGACGTGGAGGGCGACCTCGAGGACCGCGGATGAGAAGGCGGCTGCGGCTGATCGGGATCGGGCCGGGTGGTCCCGACGACCTCACCGTGGCCGCGGTCCGGGCGCTGAACGAGGTGGACGTGTTCCTCGTCGCCGACAAGCAGCGCGGCGTCGACGATCTCGTCGCCGTGCGGGAGGAGATCTGCCGCCGGCACGTCACCGGCGACTACCGGGTGATCACGGTGCCGGACCCGCCGCGCGACCGCGCCCCGTCCGCCTACGGTGCCGAGGTGCGGGACTGGCACGCGGCCCGCGCCGCCGTCTACGAGTCGGTGCTGCGCGAGCAGGTCGCGCCGGACGAGACCGCCGGATTCCTGGTGTGGGGCGATCCGAGCCTGTACGACAGCACCATTCGCGTCGTCGAACGCATCCGCGACCGGGGCGTGCTCGACGTCGACTACGACGTGGTCCCGGGGGTGAGCGCCGTGTCGCTGCTCGCGGCGCGGCACCGGTTGGTGCTCAACCGGATCGGCGGCCCGATCACGATCACGACGGGCCGGTGCCTCGCGCACGAGGTCGCCGCCGGGGGCGACAACCTCGTGGTGATGCTCGACGGCGCGCTCGAATGCGCCCGGCTCGACGGCGACTGGCACATCTGGTGGGGCGCCGACCTCGGCACGTCCGACGAGGAACTCGTCGCCGGCCCGCTGCACCGGGTGCTGCCGGAGATCGAGCGGGCCCGCGCCCGCGCGAAGGCGGCGCGCGGCTGGGTGATGGACACCTACCTGCTACGTCGCGCGGACGGCGTCGGCGCCGGCTCCTGACCGGGTGAGGGGAACGGCGTCGCCGCCCCGCCGGTACGACGCCGCGTACAGGACCCACGCCACGATCGGCAGGACGATGTCGAACCACAGCGGGAATCCGACGTTGCCCGGCTCGGTGTTGTCCTTCGCGAGCCAGAAGTACAGGTGACCGGCGGCGTCGCCGAAGTACTGGACGGTGGTCACGACGATCGTCGCGAGCCAGAACCCGCCGCGGAAGCGGTAGCACAGGATTCCCGCCACGCCGATCGCGAGATCGCCCATGGCGTTCTCGAATTGGAAACCTCCGTCGCCGCGGGTGAATCCGATCATCTCGGCGGTCGCGGGACCGTCGAAGACGTGGAACGCCGCCCCGATCACCGAGGCGACGCCGACCACCGCCACGAGCCACCACACGAGGTAGGTGTCGATACGGGCGGCGCCGTGGCGGTGGCGGGACTGCAGGAAGGCGCCGACGAGGGCGACGACGGCGAGTACGGCGGTCGGCACGGCAACTCCCTTCGCGGGGCAGCCGCATCCGGCCGCTTCACCGGCGAAATGTACGCCGCGCCCGGCCCGTCGCGCAGTGGAACGCCGGGACATCCGCGCGGTGCGCGGATGTCCCGGGTCGGGCATCGGCGTCAGAGCACCGGCGTGGTCACCGGCTGCGGCCGCCGGTCGGTGGGGGAGCGGCTGAGCACGACGGGCAGCCACTGCGAGGTCAGCGCCACCATGCCGAGCCAGGCGAGCACCATTCCCGCGCCGGGGGCGTGCGGAGTCTGCACCGGCATGCCGTTCTGCGACCAGTAGCCGAGCAGCCCGAACAGGGACGCCAGGCCGGAACCGAGCATCGACGCCGACGCGAGCCGCCAGCGGTGCGTGCACAGCGCCGCGGTCGACGACACCACACCGAACACCACAGCGAGGCTCACGAAGACCCGCATCGGCACGGTCGTCGTGGCCTCGTGCCCGAACCACGTGCCGAGCACCGTCCACGACCATTCGGTATCCGATTGCGGCAGAAGCAGACCCAGCACCACCGCGACGACACAGGCGACGAGGACGCGGTGTCGCCGGCCGGCGTCGAACTCCCCGGCGATCTTCCGCTCGATGCGGGCGAACTCCTTACGGTATGCGGACAGGTCGTCGCTCACCGGCACTCCTCGTCGATAGGCACACGAGGGTTCATTATGCGCGTCCCCGGCTACGCCACCCGACGGCGGTGTCGACGACGAGGAACGCCAGCAGGCTGAGCCCGAGCACCGGGGCGAACCACCCCACCACCGCGGCCGCGACGCCGATCGCGACCGCCGGACCTGCGCCGACGCGACGGAGCGCGCCCCGGGACGGAGCGCGGCCGACGGCCCACGCCGACCCACGGGTGGGCCGTCGCCGCCACCACAGCACGTACCCGCGCACCACGACCGTGATCAACGCCACCGCCAGCAGCGCCAGGGCGACCTGCGTGATCAGCCCGAACATGATGCCCATGTGCAGGGTGATCGACCACCACGTCAGCTGTGCGGCGAGCGGCCAGTCCGCGAACCGCAGCACGTCGACGACCTCGCCGGTCGCGCCGTCGACGGCGACCGAGTCGATGCCGTACACCCACGGCTGGCGGGTCTCGGCGACGGTGAAGGCAGTGCCGGCCTTCGCGGGGACCGAGGCCTCGACGACGCCGGTCAGTCCCGCGGTGGCCGCCGCGTCCAGCACCGAGTCGATGCGGGCGATGTTCGTGTCGAGCAGCGCCGGGTCGGCGGCGTGCCCGCCGTGGCCACCGTGCCCCTCGTGGCCCGTCGCGGGTGCGGCGCTGCTCCCCGTCAGGGTCGCGTCGACGGCGGGCGTCTTCCAGTCCAGGGCCGCCCGCAGCTCGGCGATGTTGTCGCCGGCGAACCGGGACCAGGTCAGACCGGTCGCGGACAGGAACACCAGGCCGACCGCGATCCATACACCCACCACACCGTGCCAGCCGACGGTGCGGGACCGGCCGGTGGCGGCACGGTCGACGGTGAGCAGACGCGCCTCGGCGCCGCGGGTCCGGGACGTCCGGAACCGGCGCACCCACAGGTACACGCCGCCGAGCGCGATCACCCACATCCAGGACGCGGCCAGCTCGCTGTAGAGGCGGCCCGGTTCGCCGAGATACAGGTGACGGTGCAGTTGCGAGATCCAGGCCCGCACCGGCAGGGCGCTGCTGCTGCCGTAGACGGCCAGCTCACCGAGCGGCTGCGCGGTGACCGGGTCGACGAAGACCGCGAGCCGCTGCGACTCGCCGAGGCTCGGATCGGCGAACAGGACCCGGGTGGTCTCGCCGGGCGCCGCGGCCGGCCGCACCGCGGTGACGGTGAGATCGGGCCGCTGGCCGGTGGCCACCCGGATCTGCTCGGCCACCGGCACGGCGGGACCGGTGGCATCGGTGTGCAGCTGATCGCGGTAGACGAGTTGCTCGATCGTCGGCGCGAGCGCGTAGAGACCGCCGCTGACCGCGGCGATCAGGATGAACGGGGCGACGAGGAGGCCGGCGTAGAAGTGCAGCCGCAGCACGAGTGGTCGCAGGGAGGAGGTGCCGGATCGGCGGGTCGGGGGCGGGACGGAACGATCCGTCCCGAGGTCGGTCGTGGACATGCGAATGCTCGTTTCGATCGTCGGTGACGACGGCAGCGTCGTCACACGTGGGAAAGCCGCCGCGGGGTACGGACGCGGCGGAACAGGATCGGGTCAGGCGGTGCGGGGCGGACCCCGGGTGCCGGCCTGTGCGGAAACGAGCACTCGCAGCACGAGACGTGCCCGGTGCGAGGGTGTGGCCACCCACAGCGGCGCATGCGCCGGGGGCAGGGTCAGTATCGCGGCGACGATGTGCCGCAACACGCCGAGTGCCGCGACGCAACCCTGCTCGGCCGCCCGGATCAGGGCGGCGGAGACGACGAGGGCCGCGGCGTGGGCGCCGAGCATCGCGGGCGAGAGCCCGAGGCCGTGGGCGTGCTCGGCGGTGAGGGTCAGGACGGTGTGACCGATCGTCTGGCCCGCGGCCAGGACGAGCACCAGTGCGGTCAGCGGCCGGTGCGACCGGAGCGCGGACACCGCGGCACCGAACGCGGCGCACGCGGCGACCATCAGCACCACCGACGCCTGGGACGGAATCTCGCCGCCCGCGAGGCCGTGGGCTGCGACGGAGACCGCGGCGGAGGTCGAGCCCACGAACGCGCCACGCAGCTGCGTGGACGTCGGCGGGCGTGGATTCACGCGAAGGAGCCTACAGCGGTGTGCCCTTTGGGCTGCCCTGACCGCCCAAAGGGCGCACCGCTCAGTGACCGCGCGGTTCGCGCAGGCTCGTTCCTTCGACGTTGCGGACCCGCTTGCGCTCGAGCAGGACCAGCAGGGCACCGATCCCGAAGGACACGATGCAGGCGGGACCGGCGATCCAGGCCCAGCCCTCGAAGCCGTAGCCGGCAGCCACCAGAGTCAGACCGAGCAGCAGCAGCCCGAGGCCCAGGAAGAAGTAGCCCGGCCAGCCCCGGGAATCGGTCAGGGCCTCACCGGCGTGGCTGCGCATCGTGCGGGCGTCGTCGGCCGGGAAGTCGCTGTCGTTCGTCAGGTCCCGGTCGTGGGCCTGCCTGCTGTGCACCGGATCGGCACCCGCGCGGGTCTCCTCGCTTCGCCGAAACTCACTGCTTCGCCGAAACTCATCGCTTCCCCGAAACTCACTGCGTCTCCGAAACTCACTCTCGTGTTCCGTCACAGCCCCATCCTTTCCAGAGGTCGGGTCGGGAGAGCGCTGCAGCGCTCGGATTCACCGACCGGTGCCGTTCGTGTACCCGCTCCCGGCGCCGGGTATGCACCGTGCGGACACGGCGGCTCCGTAACCGCCCGCACACCGCTGAGGGAGGACCCATGACCGACCAGCACCGGCCCCGGAATCCGGTCGAGCAGTACCCGGCCCCGGATCGTGAGCAGCAACCCGAACTCGAGTACCCGGGCCTGACGTCCGACATGGTGTCGGCACCCGACCACGGCGAGGAGACCTATCGCGGCAGCGGCAGGCTCGAGGGCCGACGGGCGCTGATCACCGGTGCCGACTCGGGGATCGGACGGGCCGTGGCGATCGCGTTCGCTCGTGAGGGCGCCGACGTCGTCCTCAGCTATCTCGAGTCCGAGGAGGACGACGCCCGCGAAACCGTGCGGTGGATCGAGGAGGCGGGTCGGCGCGCCGTCGCGGTGCCGGGCGACATCCGCTCCGAGGAACACTGCCGGCACCTGATCGACACGGCCGTGCGTGACCTCGGCGGCCTGGACATCCTGGTGAACAACGCGGCGTTCCAGATGGTGCAGATGAACGGGATCGCCGACATCACCACCGAGCAGTTCGACCGCGTGCTGAAGACGAACCTGTACGCGTTGTTCTGGCTGTGCAAGTTCGCGATCGACGTGATGGAACCGGGCTCGACGATCATCAACACGTCGTCGATCCAGGGGACGAGCCCGTCGCCGGAACTGCTCGACTACGCCACGACCAAGGCCGGCATCGTCGACTTCACCAAGGGTCTGGCGTCGGACGTCGCGAAGCGGGGGATCCGGGTCAATGCCGTCGCCCCGGGACCGATCTGGACGCCGCTCATCCCGGCCACGATGCCCCGGGAGAAGTTCGAATCCTTCGGTGACGACGTCCCGCTCGGCCGGCCCGGGCAGCCGGCCGAACTGGCCCCGGCTTACGTCTTCCTCGCCTCGCAGGAGTCGAGCTACATCACCGGCGAGGTCATCGCCGTCACCGGCGGCAAGCCCTTCTCCTGACAGACCCGCGGGGGGTGGTGCCGGTGGCCGAATGTCACATTCGGTCGATTCGATCGACGCGATGTGACATTCGGCCACCACCACCGCCGCACCACCGCCGCACCGCCGTAGCAGCAGCAGCAGGGGGCGGGTCAGGCCTGGGACCGCTCCCACACACGGTGGGCGCCGAGCAGTTCGACGATTCCGGTCACCACCGCTTCCGGATCGTCGGCGGTGACCACTCCGGGGGCCTCGGGATGGACGGCTGCGTGCTCGAGCGCTTCGGTGCCCGTGCCCCACGTGCCGATCGCCTTGCAGTGCCGGAACGTCTCGTCGACCAGAATGCGTACCCGCGGATCGGCCGGGGCGCTCGCGAGCAGCAGGGCGTCGTACTCGACGGACCGCGCCGTGTCGAAGGTGCGCGAGATCGGCACCTCCTTGCGGCCGCCGTCGAGCTTGCCGCCGTGCGGACCGATCACCAGCGGCACGGCCTTCGCCGCGGCCACCGCCGCCACGGCCTTGGCGACCTCGGCGACGTCGGCGCTGTCGTCCGCGACGATGCCGATCATCCGCCCCTCGACCGGCCACGTCGCACCGACCTGGGACAGGGCCTCGCTGCGCAGCGGCTCACCGTCCGTCGACACCGTCGGCTCCGGTGCCGGCAGGCCGAGACCCGCCGCGACGGTGGCGCACAGCTCCGCGTCGATGTTCGCGAGCACCTGCAGCTGCCGTTCCTTGATCGCCTGCTCGAAGCACTTCCCGAGCTCGAACGTGTACGCGTTCGCCACGTGCTTCTTCTCGATCTCCGACAGGCTCCGGTAGAACAGCCGGGCCTGCGAGAAGTGATCGTCGAACGTGCTCGGCGCCTCGCGTTCCTTGACACCCGCGGCGATCGGCGCCGGCACGTCGATGAACGCGGCGTCCTCGACGCCCGCGAGGAACGGGCATCCCGCTCCGAGCGAGTTGGGCCGGTAGGGAGCCGCGCCCGGATGGATGCCGGTCTGGTGCATGCCGTCGCGCAGCATGTCGTTGACGGGGGCGTGCGGCCGGTTGATCGGCAACTGGCCGAAGTTCGGTCCGCCGAGCCGGCTGAGCTGGGTGTCGAGGTAGGAGAACAGCCGACCCTGGAGCAGCGGATCGTCGGTGACGTCGATGCCGGGGACGAGGTGGCCGGGATGGAAGGCAACCTGCTCGGTCTCGGCGAAGAAGTTCGTCGGGTTGGCGTTGAGCTGCATCGTCCCGATCACCTGCACCGGGGCGAGCTCCTCGGGGACGATCTTGGTGGGGTCGAGAAGGTCGATGCCCTCGAAGGTCTGCTCCGGGGTGTCGGGGAAGACCTGCACGCCCAGATCCCATTCGGGGTAGGCGCCGGATTCGATGGCGTCGGCGAGGTCGCGGCGGTGGAAGTCCGGGTCGATGCCGCCGAGCAGCTGCGCCTCCTCCCACACCAGCGAGTGCACACCCAGGCGCGGCTTCCAGTGGAACTTCACCAGCGACGTCTCGCCGTCGGCGTTGACGAGACGGAAGGTGTGGACGCCGAAGCCCTCCATCATCCGGTAGGAGCGCGGAATGCCCCGGTCCGACATGTTCCACAGGGTGTGCGCGGTGGCCTCGGTGTGCAGCGAGACGAAGTCCCAGAACGTGTCGTGTGCGCTCTGGGCCTGCGGGATCTCGCGGTCCGGGTTCGGCTTGGCGGCATGGACGATGTCCGGGAACTTGATCGCGTCCTGGATGAAGAACACCGGAATGTTGTTCCCCACCAAGTCGAACGTTCCCTCGTCGGTGTAGAACTTCGTCGCGAAACCACGGGTGTCGCGGACGGTGTCGGCGGAACCACGCGAACCGAGCACCGTCGAGAAGCGGACGAAGACGCGCGTCTCGCTGCCCTTCTGCAGGAATCCGGCGCGGGTGATCTTCGAGGCGGCGCCGTTGGCCCGGAAGACGCCGTGCGCCGCGGCGCCCCGGGCGTGCACCGCCCGCTCGGGAATGCGCTCGTGATCGAAATGGGTGATCTTCTCGCGGAAGTGGTGGTCCTGCAAGAGCGTCGGACCGCGGCGACCCGCCTTGAGGGAATGGTCGGTGTCGGTCAGCCGCGCGCCCTGGGCGGTGGTGAGGAAGCGGCCCTGGGGACCGCGCGCACCGTCGGGCAGGTCCTCGGGCGTGCCGGTGGCAGTGACCGGGACGGGCTCACGCTGGTCGGGTTTGGCCGGCGGCGGGTCCGTCGGGGTCGTGGGTTCCTCGACCGGAACCTCGAAACCGACGGGTGAGCCGGGAACCGGCGGATTCTTGTCGAACACTGCGATGCTCCGTTCGGTCGAGACAGGGGACGTTCACGTCCCGACCGAGTTGCCCCGCGCGTCCCGGTCCAAACATCGGCCACGTCCGCGCCCCGCATGCGCCGCGGTGGCGACCCACCGGTCCGCGGCCGCGTCGTACCGGGCCAGACCCGCCTCGGCGAATCGGGTCAGCCACCCGGTCATCGGCCAGCGCCCCCAGCGCCGGTGGAAGACAGCGGCGTTGTGGAGGATCTCGTGCAGATGCTCGACCGGCGGGTCGGAGACCGGGTGGTGCTGATGGAAGGCATGCGCGCCGCCGACCCAGCGCAACCCCACCCCGGCGTGCGCGGCGCGCTGGGCGAAGTCGGTGTCCTCGCCGCCGTACCCGACGTAGTCCGTGCAGAAGCCCCCGACGGCCGTCCACGTCTCGCGGGCCGCCGCGAACGACAGCGACCAGAACAGGTCGTACTCGTCGCCGGTGCGGATCGTGCCGGCCGGGGGGTTCGGCCGTGCCGGATGCGGGTTCACGCTCCGCTCGAGGCGGCCCAGGTCGTATCCGCGCGGCCCCGGCGGCGGCAGATACGTCACCGGACCGCACAGCAGGGCGCTGCCGTGCCGCGGATCGCTCGCGGCCCGCTCGTACAACCCGAGGAGGCCCGCGGAGGGAATGCAGTCGACATCGAGGAACACCAGCAGCTCGGCGCCGCGCGCCAAGGCACACTCGGCGCCCACATTGCGCGCGGTGGACAGTGACAACGGTCCGCCCGCGGACGGTGACAACGGTCCGCCCGCGGACGGTGGCGACGGTCCGCCCGCGGACGGTGGCAACGGTCCGCCCGCGGACGGTGGCAACGGTCCGCCCGCCGGCAGGGTCACCGTATGAGCCGGGTAGCCCTCCGCTTCGATCAGCGGTGCGACGGCCGGGTCGCCCATCGACACCACCACGTGATCGTCCGGAGTCCGTGCGCTGCGCGTCAGGCCGCGCAGCTGCAGCCGCAGGTGCGCGTGCCGGCCGGCGACGAGAGTGATCACGGTCGTTCTCATCGTGGTGCCACCTTCGCGGCGACCTCGTCGAGCACCGCGGCGGCGCGCCCGGCAGCCCCCTCGGTGCGCCACCGGGACCACTGTGCGGGATCGAGCCGCAGGGCCCGGCGCAGCAGTTTCGGCCAGTCGTCCGGATGCGGCCAGGCCGGCAGGGTCACCGCCAGGCCGGCTCGGCCCAGCGCGTCGGCGGTGGCGCACTGCTCGTCGTACGGCCGGGGTTCGGCGACGACGATCGCCGGCCGCCGTGCCGCGGCGATGTCGGCGATGGAGTTCTGCCCGGCGTGACCGACGACGACGTCGGCCCGGCTCAGGTCGGACCACGGATCATCCACCCACGGACCGCCCGGCACGCCGACACCGTCCCACGCGTAGCCGGGATGACGCTCGGCCAGCTCGTGCAGGCGCTCGGCCGACAGGGACGAGCCGCCGCTGCCGCTCAGGACCAGGACCCGGGGCCGGCCGCCGGGGGCGGGGCCGGCGACGGGCCGGCCGTCGAACCGGCTGATGCCGCCGACATAGGTGGTCTTGTCCGCGTACGGACGTAGATACGCCGGCTCGTACACCTCCCGGGGCCACGGCGCGACGATGTGCTCGGCCGCGCGGTAACCCAGCCCGTGCGGGGTGTCGGTGCGCTCGCCCGGCATGGCCACGACCACGACGGGGACGCCCAGCAACCGGGCGAACACCGCGACCTCGACCGACACGTCGACCACCAGCAGCCGGGGCCGGGCCGTGGCGACCCAGGACGCCAGCGCCGCCATCCGCTCGCGTAGGCCGCGGTCGTGCCGGGGGACCCAGTGCAGCAACCCGCCGGCGGTGGGATCCTCCGCGGTGTCGACGGACTCGTCGTCGCGGGGCAGTTCGACGACATCGGCGAAGACGTCGGCGAAGCGCCCCAACGGCGCCGAGCACAGGGCCGTCACGGGTTCGCTCGTGCGGGCGCAGATCGAGGCCGCCCGGGTGCGGTGCCCGTGTCCGTGGTGATGGATGTAGTAGCCGATCATGCCGGGCGCTGCCGGACGACGGAGCCGGCCGCACACAGGCGGCGGTACAGGGCGAGGTAGGAGTCCACCATGGTGCGTTCGGAACAGAACGTCTCGGCGCGGCGGCGGGCGTCGAGCCGGGACAATCGGACGGCCCGAGGCACGGTGGCCGCCAGCGCCTCCACGTCGTCGGGGGCGACGAGGCAGCCGCTGCCCCGGTCGAGTACCTCGGGGATGCCGCCGCGCGCGAACGCGACCACGGGCGTGCCGCATGCCAGGGACTCGGCCACGACGAGGCCGTACGGCTCGTTCCACTGCGGCGTCACCAGGGTCGCGGCCGACCGGCCGACCGCGGCCGCGAGTTCCCGCTGCGGCAGATGACCGAGATACGTGACGCCGTCGCCCAGACGCGGGGCGATGTGCCGGGTGAAGTAGTCCTCGTCGCTGACCGGACCGGCCAGCCGCAGGGACGTTCCCGCCCGCCGGGCCGCCTCGATCGCCAGGTGGGCACCCTTCTCGGGGACCAGTCGTCCGAACCAGATCAGCGACGGCCCGCCCGGGCCGAGCGGCCACGCCCCGAGGTCGACGCCGTTCGGGACGACGGTGATCTGCGAGGCGACCGCATGCGCCCAGGTCGCCGCGGTGTATCTGCTGACGGCCGCGTAGTGCGCCGAGCCGCCGCCGGGGACGGCGAGCGCCGACTCGAGCCACGGCGTCGGCGGGGTGTGCAGGGTGGTCAGCATCGGGGTCCGCAGCGTCGCGGCCATCGCCGGCGGCAGGTAGTGGACGCTGTGGTTGTGGATCACGTCGAACGAGTCGGCGAGCGGGCCGGCCAGTTCCAGCAGCAGCGACAGGTAGGCGTGGTGGGCGTCGAGGAACGCTTCCGGCGGCATCGACACGTCGCTGCGGGCGGCGGGGCTGGGCGTGAAGGTGCGCACCTCGAGGAACGAGGCGGGCAGCGTGACGTCGGAACCCGCGGCGGCGAACAGCGTCACCCGGTGTCCGTCGGCGCCGAGCGCGCGGGTCAGGTGCCACACGTGTGCCTCGAGTCCCCCGGCGAAGGGCTGCGCGACGGGAAATCGGTGGGACGCGATGAGGGCGATACGCAGTGGGCGACCCGTCACGACAGTGCCCGTTCGTAGATCGCGTGGTGCGCATGGGACAGGAAGCGGCGTTCGAACATGCGCTGCGCCCAGTCGCTGTGGGGCCGCCGACCGCTGTGGTACAGCGCGCGCACCGAATCGGCCAGGGAATCCGGGTCGAAGGTCTGCTCGTCGTATGTGAACACCTGGCAGGGCCGTTGCTGGTGGTAGAACCCGCAACTCGGGGCGATCACCGCCGTACCGAGGTCGTGGCAGGCCTCGAGCCAGCCGGAATGGGTGCCGAACCGGTAGGGCAGGACGGACACAGACAGCGAGGACAGGTACTCCCACAGCTCGTCGTCGGAGAAGTACTTGTGCACACGCACGTCGACGCCCGGCCGGTCCCCGAAGGCGAGGATCTTCGCCCCGGCCTCGGGGGCGTACCAGTGGTTGTCCGGATCGAAGATCTCGTCGTGGACGTTGATCCGCAACTGCGCGCCCGGCAGGTCACGGACGGTGTGGGAGAGGACGTCGAGGACGGGGAAGACGTCCATGTTGGCGCGCAGGCTCTTCGCGTGCACCCCGACGACGAACGGCTCGTCCGGGGACCGGTTCGCGCGCGCGAACCAGGGCTGTTCGACGACGTGTGGGTGGGGCAGGACGGTGGGGGTGCGGCCCCACATCGTCTCGATCCGTCCGGCGGCGCCCTCGGTGAGGGTGATCAGTTCGGTGGCGGCGGGGATCAGGACGTCGAGCTGCTTGTGGTGGGTGCCCGACGTGGGGTGGTGCGGGTTGCGCAGGTCGTGCACGGTGTAGACGAGCGGGATGTCGTGGTCGGCGAGTTCCGCGACCACGTCCTGCAGGGCCTCCGGTTCGATCGCGTCGAAGCCGAAGTGGATGTGGAACACGTCGAACTCGGTGTGGTTGGCGGCGATCCATCCCGGCTCGAGCATCAGCGGCGGCCACCATCCGCCCGGTACCTTGCGTCCGTCGGCGGGCACCGGATCGGCAAGCCGCACCACCTCGTCGTCCCCGTGCGGTCCGGCCAGATGCCGGACGTAGACGTGCGACGCGGGCACCGAGGCCACTCGGATCATGTCTCACCCTCCCCGTGACAAACGACCGGCCACGCACGCGGAGCGGCCGGCTCCGAGGGGCGGCTACCCGTTCGGCGGGGAGTCCACACCTCGCCCGCTCGGGCGTCGCGGGGAGCGATTTCGGGTCCGGAGGTTTCGACCGCGCCGCAGGGGGCACAACGGTCGGGGCTGTTCCGTAGTCCGGATGCGGGCCGGCCAAGGCGCCCCGGGTTGAACTCGACAGCCCGGGGCGCCGAACTCTCCGTGCCGAACCTCTCCGTGCCGGGCCGCGCGGCGGGCCCGGTCAGCGGACGAAACGCTCGACGGCGGCCCCGGGCCGCCACAGATCCACGTACAGGTGTTCCTCGTCGACCGTGGTGAGCACGGCCTCGGCCAGGTCGAGTTCGAACAGGTGCATCGGCCCCGGCGGCACCTCCTCCGGGTAGGCGGCGAGCACGGCCGCCTTCACGTCGTCGTGCAGTTCCCGGGCCCGGCCGCGGACCTTCGCGTCGCCGCCCGTCATCGAGTGGTGCCCGGGATTGGAATGCAGGGCGTAGCGCGGATCGCGCTGCAGGTCGCGGGCTTTCCTCGCGCCGGGCATCGACCCGAGCACCAGTCGGCCGTCGACGATCTCCACCTCCGTCCCGCTGACGCGCGGTGAACCGTCCCGCCGCAGCGTCGCCAGGACGTGATGCTTGTGCGCCTGTAGTCGTGCGGCGATCGCCTGTGCCAGATCCGGTGCCTGCTCGGAGAACTCTTTCCATGGACTCATGAGGTCAGGATGCGCCGATATCACTGACATCGAGTGTCAGTGATTTTTGCGTAGGCTGCGGTCATGCGATCGGCACGCCTGCTCGCGATGATGCTGCGTCTGCAGGGCACCGCGGGCCTGACCGCGCAGCGGCTCGCGGACGATCTCGGCGTCTCGGTGCGCACCGTGTACCGCGACGTCGGTGCCCTGTCCGCCGCGGGGGTCCCGGTGTGGACGGAGAGCGGACCGGGCGGCGGCATCCGCCTGCTCGACGGGTGGCAGTCCCGGCTCAGCGGGCTCACCAGCGACGAGAGTGCCGCGCTGATGCTGCTGGGGGTGCCCACCCTCGCCGCCGACCTCGGTGTGGAACTCGATGCGGCCCGCGGCAAGCTGCTCGGGTCCATGCCGGTCACCCTGCGCAGCGCCGCCCAGGCCTGGCGCGACCGGGTCCACGTCGACGTCCCCGGCTGGTTCGCCGCACCGGGGGACAACACGCACCTGCCGGCCGTCGCGTCCGCCGTGTTCGACGAGCGCCGCCTGAACGTCCGCTACCGGCGCGGCGACCGGACCGTGGCGCGCACCCTCGACCCGCTCGGGCTCGTCGCCAAGGCCGGGGTCTGGTACCTCGTCGCCGCGCACCGCGGTCACGTCCGGACCTACCGGGTCGGGCGCATCGCGTCCGCCGCCGTCCTCGACGCCCCGGCCCGACGGCCCGACGGATTCGACCTGCCCGCCTACTGGGCGGCGTCCGCGGCGGAGTTCGATCGTGCGCTGCGCAGGTTCGCCTGCACACTCCGTCTCGGCCCGGCCGCGTGGCGGCGCCTGCCCCGCGTGGTGGGCACCGACGCCGCCGACGTGGAACCGGGACCGCCGGACGCGGACGGGTGGGTGCGGGTGGACCTGTTGCTCGAGTCCGAGGAGGTGGCGCTCGACCAGCTCCTCGCCCTCGGCGGCGGGGTCGAGGTCGTGGCCCCGGAGTCGTTGCGGGCCGCACTGCGCGCCGCCGGCGAGGCCCTCGCCCGGTGCAATGCGTGACGCCGGTGAGGGCTGCGCCCGCGGACCCCGCCCGCGGCGGAATCCGGTGTGCGGGTGTCCGGCGGGGGCGGAGGAAATCACGACAAGCGCTCAGCCGGAACGGCTTTCGTACCGCGACGGCAGCCCGCTCAGCGCACCAGCTTCCACTTGTGCTCGTGCCGGTAGAAGGTGGAGCGCTTGACCGCCCGCGGATTGGCGACCCCGTCGCGGGTGAGCACGGCGCCGGGTGAGCCGAGCTGCACGGCACGGCCGGTCACCCAGCGGTAGCCGCCGAACCAGCGCGGCCGATCGATCGCCGCCCGCAGTCCCGGCATGTCGACGGTCGGCTCGATCCGCACACCCGGGGTCATCCCGCTGAACAGCCGGGTGTCGTCGACGTACGCCTCGCCCACCAGCTCACCGACCTCGCCCTCGACGAGGGCACGCCCGACGAGGGCGATGCCGGCGTCGTCGCGGATGAGCGGCACCGGCCGTGCCGTGCCCTGCAGTGCGACGGTCGCGGCCTTCGATCCGAACCGCAGTCCGTACGCCTCGGCGGCCGGGGTGCGTCGCTCCGGCACGTAGGCCAGTTCGATGCCGAGCCGCTCGGTGCGCATCATCCGGGTCAGCGTCGCGGCGAAGGCGGCGTCCCCGCCCACCACCACGAGCCGGGGGTCCTCGACCGACTCGAGATGCGCGAACACGTCCTCGAAGTCGTCCTTGCCGGGCAGAGCCGGGGCGGTCAACGTGGTCAGGGATGTCAGTGTCAACGGCAGTGGGGCATCACCGCACTTGAGCACAACGGGGGTCAAGAGCACTCCTCTCGCGGGCGACGATGCTCCACTCACTCTAGTCACGACTCGCCTCACCGCCGGACGCTCGAACGCGGCACGGTGAGTCGGGTGGATCGTCGGCACCCGTCACAGTCGGGACGGCGGCCCGCGGACGCCGGGGGCGGTGCCGCACGTGTGGTCCGCTAGACTGTCCCCCCGGCTTCTGTTCTGTGACGGCAGAACCCTGCAGGCGGAGGGCGCCCGCACGTCGACACCCTAGGAGACAGCGAAATGCCGGCAATCGTCCTGATCGGCGCCCAGTGGGGCGACGAGGGCAAGGGCAAGGCCACCGATCTGCTCGGTGGCCGGGTGCAGTGGGTGGTGCGCTACCAGGGGGGCAACAACGCCGGCCACACCGTCGTCCTCCCGAACGGGGAGAACTTCGCGCTGCACCTGATCCCTTCCGGCATCCTCACTCCCGGCGTCACCAACGTCATCGGTAACGGCGTGGTCGTGGACCCGGGCGTGCTGCTCGACGAGCTCGCCGGTCTCGAGAACCGTGGGGTCGACACCACGAACCTGCTGCTCAGCGCCGACGCGCACCTGATCATGCCGTACCACGTGGCCATCGACAAGGTCACCGAACGCTTCCTCGGCGCCAAGAAGATCGGCACCACCGGCCGGGGCATCGGCCCGTGCTACCAGGACAAGATCGCCCGCGTCGGCGTCCGCGTCGCCGACGTCCTCGACGAGAAGATCCTCACCCACAAGGTGGAGGCCGCCCTGGAGTTCAAGAACCAGGTGCTGTCGAAGATCTACAACCGCAAGGCCCTCGACCCGCAGCAGGTCGTCGACGAGGTGCTCGGCCAGGCGGAAGGGTTCAGGCACCGCATCGCCGACACCCGGCTGCGCCTGAACAAGGCCCTCGAGGCCGGCGAGACGGTACTGCTCGAGGGATCGCAGGGCACGCTGCTCGACGTCGACCACGGCACCTACCCGTACGTGACGTCGTCGAACCCCACCGCCGGCGGCGCGGCCGTCGGCTCGGGCATCGGTCCCAACCGGATCGGCACGGTCCTCGGCATTCTCAAGGCCTACACCACCCGGGTGGGGTCGGGTCCCTTCCCGACGGAACTGTTCGACGAGCACGGCGCCTACCTGGCCAAGACCGGTGGCGAGGTGGGTGTCACCACCGGCCGGGCCCGGCGCTGCGGCTGGTTCGACGCCGTGATCGCCCGCTACGCGACCCGCGTCAACGGCATCACCGACTACTTCCTCACCAAGCTCGACGTCCTGTCGAGCCTCGAGACCGTGCCGATCTGCGTCGGCTACGAGGTGGACGGGGTCCGCGTCGACGAAATGCCGATGACGCAGACCGACATCCACCACGCCACGCCGATCTACGAGGAGATGCCCGGCTGGTGGGAGGACATCTCCGAGGCCCGCACCTTCGAGGACCTGCCGGAGAACGCCCGGAACTACGTGCTGCGGCTCGAGGAACTCTCGGGTGCGCGGATGTCGTGCATCGGTGTCGGCCCGGGCCGCGACCAGACGATCGTGCGCCGCGACATCCTGAGCTGAAACCCGCTGCGGCCCCGCGTCAGAACAGGGTCGGATCGCCGAAGCCGGGGGCGTGCTCGAGGGCGAGCAGCTCCCGCTTCGTGACCGTGCTTCCGGGCGCGGAGAACCCGCCGATCCCGCCGCCCGCGGCGAGGATCCGGTGGCACGGCACGATCAGCGGAACGGGGTTGCGTCCCAACGCCTGTCCGACGGCCTGGGCGCCGGCCGGCCGGCCGACCCGGCGCGCCACCTCGCCGTAGGTTGCGACCGCGCCGGGGTCGACGGTCCGGGCGAACTCGTAGACCGCCGTGTCGAATTCGGAGACGTTCCGGTAGTCGACCGGAACCCGGCGCAGGTCGTCGGGCGCCCCCGCGAGATGCGCGGCGACGGCGTCGATCACGGGCTGCACCCCCGCCGGGACGGGCCGCTCGACCGCGGCCGGGAACCGGCCGAGCAGTGCGTCACGCGTGGGTTCGGGCGCGGTCTCGGGCAGTTGCACGCCGACGACGCCGGCCGCGGACCACACGAGCCCGCACGTGCCGACGGCGGTGTCGAACAGGGTGTAGCCGAGGGTGGTCACGCCGTCAGTATGAACTGGCCCGGGGACAGGTGACCACCTCGCCGACTGGACTGCGATACTGGACTGGTGATCACGCGTGCGATCGGAGCCGGTTCCCTGGCCCGCGACCTCGGCAACTGGCAGGACACCGCCGATCGGCGGCCCGCGTACCGGGCTCTCGCCGACGGGATCCGGCTGCTGGTGCACGACGGCCGCGTCCCCCTGGGCGTGGCGCTGCCCAGCGAGCGTGAGCTCGCCGCCGCCCTGGCGCTGAGCCGCACCACCATCACGTCCGCGTACACGGCTCTGCGCGAGGCCGGCTACCTGCGCAGCCGGCAGGGTGCGCGCAGCACCGTCGCGCTGCCGCCGCGGCGACGGGGCACGCCGGCGCGTTCCGCCGCCCCGGCCGCCGCGGAAGCGCCGGAGCCCGTGGATCTCAGCTCCGCGTCCATGCCGGCGCCCGCCGCCGAGATCGAGTCGGCCTACGCCGCCGCGCTGCGGTCGGTGCCCGCCTACCTCGACTCCCACGGCATGGAACCGATCGGCCTGGCCCTGCTGCGGGAGGTGATCGCGCGGCGCTACCGGGACCGCGGGCTGCCGACCGGGGCGGACCAGATCATGGTCACCTCGGGCGCGCAGCACGCGCTGCGCCTGCTGCTCGGCGTGCTCACCGACGCCGGCGACCGGGTGATCGTCGACCATCCCACCTATCCCAATGCGCTCGAGGCGATCCGGCGGCACGGGGCGCGGCCGGTCGTCGTGCCGGTGCGGCCCGAGGGCGGCGCCGACGACGGCTGGGACCTGGAGGGCCTGCGCAGCGCCGCCCGGCAGACCGCGGCGCGAATGGCGTTCCTGATCCCGGACTTCCACAGTCCCACCGGGCTGTGCATGGGCGCGGCGGGCCGGGCCGAACTCGTCCGCATCGCGGAGGAGACCCGCATGACGCTCGTCGTGGACGAGACGATGGTGGACCTGTGGCTGGACACCCCGCCGCCGCCCGCCGTCGCCTCGTACGGCGCGGACCGCTCCGTCGTGACGGTGGGCTCGACCGGCAAGTCCCTCTGGGGCGGTCTCCGGGTGGGCTGGATCCGCGCCGACCGATCCCTGATCACCCGGCTCGTGGGGGCGCGCTCCGCCGTCGACCTCGGCACGCCGGTCATGGAGCAGCTCGCCGCGGCGCACCTGCTCGGCGACGTCGAGGACCTGCTCGAGCGGCGACGCGGACAGCTGCGCCGCCGGCGGGCGGCGATGCTCGGCGCGCTCGACGAGTTCCTGCCCGACTGGACGTACACGGTCGGACCGGGCGGGATGTCGCTGTGGGTGCGGATGCCCACGCCGGTGTCGACCGCGCTCGCGGCGACCGCCCCCACTCACGGTGTGGTCCTCGCCGCGGGACCCCGCTTCGGGGTGGAAGGCGCCTTCGAACGGTTCCTGCGGCTGCCCTATGCGCGCGAGGCCGACGAGGTGCGCCGGGCGGTCGCGTCCGTGGCCTCGGCGTACGACGCGCTGGCCCGCGGCCGGGACCTCGTCGAACCACACCTCGTGGTCTGATTCGGGGGTGGCCGGACCCCGACCGGGAACGGGTCCGCGGCGTTATGCTCGAGGGGTACGAACGGGTGGCCGCCTGGGAGTCGCCATATCGGACGGATGCGAGAGTTACTGTGGCCGAACACGATCCGTACGCGACGCAACGCGACGTCGGGGTCGACCTCGCCGCCGAGCTGGCCGACGCCGGATTCGACGACGCGCGTGAGATCGGGCGCGGCGGTTTCGGGGTCGTCTACCGCTGCTACGAGACCGCACTCGACCGTCCGGTCGCGGTGAAGGTCCTCACCTCCCACATGGACCCCGACAATCTCGAACGCTTCCTGCGGGAGCAGCGCGCGATGGGCCGGCTGTCCGGGCACCCGAACATCGTCAACGTCATGCAGGTCGGCACCACCCGAACGGGACGCCCGTACCTCGTGATGCAGTACCACTCGCGCGATTCGCTCGACGCGCAACTGCGCAGTACCGGCCCCGTGCCGTGGCCGGAGGTGCTGCGCATCGGCATCAAGCTGGCCGGCGCCCTCGAAACGGGCCACCGCGCCGGCATCCTGCACCGCGACATCAAGCCGGGCAACATCCTGCTCACCGAGTTCGGCGAGCCGCAGCTCACGGATTTCGGCATCGCACGCGTGAGCGGCGGCTTCGAGACGGCGACGGGCGAGGTGACCGGGTCGCCGGCCTTCACCGCCCCCGAGGTGCTCAGCGGACGTGCGCCCACACCGGCCTCGGACGTCTACAGTCTCGGCGCCACGCTGTTCTGCGTGCTCACCGGACACGCGGCGTTCGAACGGCGCAGCGGCGAGCGGGTCGTGGCGCAGTTCGTCCGGGTGACCACCCAGCCCGTTCCGGACCTGCGGGAGCGGGGGATCCCGGATGCGCTCTCGTCGGCGATCGAACGCGCCATGTCGGTGGACCCGCAGACCCGGCCCGCGAGCGCCGCCGAGTTCGGGGAGATGCTGCGCGAGGTGCAGGCGGACGAGGGGCTGCCGGTCGACGAACTGCCCGTAGCCGGGGAAGTCGAGCCGGGTTCGGAGTCCGGTCACCATCCGTCGCCGTCCGTGGCGGAGCGACGGGGCACCTACCGGTCCGGTGTGCGCGCGACCACCCCGCCGGCTCCGGCCACGCGGTTCCGGCCGCCGTCGACGCCGCGCCGGCTGGTGCCGCGCCGGCGCCTGCTGTCGATCCTCGACGCGGACCAGCGACGGAAACTGACCGCCATCCACTCGCCACCGGGATTCGGCAAGACCATGCTGGCCCTGCAGTGGCGCTACGTGCTCACCGAGAAGGACGTGCCCGTCGCCTGGCTCAACGTCGACCACGACGACAACAACGTGGTGTGGTTCCTGACGCATCTCGTCGAATCCATCCGGCAGGTCCGGCCGTCGCTCGCACGCGAACTCGGCCAGGTGCTCGACGAACACGGGGACGAGGCGGAACGCTACGTGCTCACCTCGCTCGTCGACGAAATCCACGAGGCCGGTGAACGACTCGTCGTCATCATCGACGACTGGCATCGGGTGACGGATCCCGCGACGGTCGCCGCGATGGCGTTCCTGCTGGACAACGCCTGCCACCATCTGCAACTCGTCGTCGTCGGGCGCACCCGCTCGGGCCTGCCCACCAGCCGGATGCGGGTGCGCGACGAACTCGTCGAGATCGACTACGAGCAACTGCGTTTCGACGTGGACGAGGCCCGCGTGTTCCTCGTCGACCTCGCCGGCCTCGACCTCGACGACGACGAGGTCGCCGACCTGACCGCCGCGACCGACGGGTGGGCGGCGGCCCTGCAGCTCGCGGCGATGTCGCTGCGCGGGCGCGACGACCCGGAGGAGCTGATCTCACATCTGTCCGGCCGGCACCGGGCGATCGGCGAGTTCCTCGCCGAGAACGTGCTCGCCTCCCTGCCCCCGGCCGACGTCGAGTTCCTGCTCGCCTCCTCGATCACCGAACGCATCTGCGGCAGCCTCGCCACCGCCCTCACCGGGCACGAACGTGGCCAGGCGCTCCTCGAGAGCATCGAGGAGCGGGATCTGTTCCTGCACCGGATCGACGAGGACGGCCGCTGGTTCCGGTATCAGCCGCTGTTCGCCGAATTCCTCCGGCAACGGCTCGAACGCGAACACCCCGAACGCATCCCGGCCCTGCACCGGACCGCGTCCGAATGGTTCGAGAGCCATGCCATGGTAGGTGAGGCCGTCGACCATGCCCTCGCCGCGGGGGACGAGGACCGCGCGACGGATCTCGTCGAGGAGAACGGGCGCCGGCTGCTCGAACACGGCCATGCGACCACCCTGCTCGGCCTCGTCGCCAAGCTGCCGCGCCGGGCCGCCTCGGGCCGGATCCACCTGCAACTGTCCATCGCGTGGGCCAACATCCTGCTGCACCGCTCGGCACCGGCGCTGCGCGCGCTGGAGGTGGTCGAGGCGGCGGTCGCGGACTCCGGCACGGACGCCGAGGAGGCGGCCGACATCGCCGTCGAGGTGGAGGTCGTGCGCGGCGTCGTCGACCTGCGGTGCGACCGCATGGAACGCGCCGACGATCTCGTCGAGCACTGCCTGGCCCGGGCCGACACGCTGCCGCCGCTGGTGATCGCGTCCGGGCTCAACGTCGCCACGTTCGCTGCGGTCTACCGCGCGGACTACGACGAGGTGGTTCGGCTGCAACAGCTGGCCCAGCCGTATCACGACCTCAACGAGGGGCCCTACAACCTCATGCACGGCCGCGCCCTGCTGGGCCTCGCGGCGATCGAACAGCTCGACGTCGCCGGCGCCGAGGAGCACTTCCGGGCGGGTCTGCGGGCGGCGCGCCGGGGCGCCGGCCGGCACTCGTCGGCGGCGATGCTGGCCGGGTCGATCCTCGGCGAGCTGCTCTACGAACGAGGCGAACTCGACGAGGCCGAACGGCTGCTCGACGACGGCTACGCCCTCGGGTCCGAGGGCGGGGTCGTGGACTTCAAGATCTCGCGGTACGTCGTCGGTGCGCGGCTCAAGGCCGTGCGCGGCGACCGCGACGCGGTGGTGTCGCGACTGGCGGACGGTGGCCGCGCGGCCGCCGTCATGGACCTGGAGCGGCTGGCGGCTGTCGTGGAGAACGAACGGGTCCGGCTCGGGCTCGGGCCGTTGCCGGGGGTGGCGCCGCCGCCACCGGTGTCCTACGGCACGCGTCCGCGACCGGACCACGGCACGGCGGCCTGGACAGCGCAGTTCGAGGAGACCACGGCCATCCGGTTGCTGCTGGCCGACCCCACACCGGAGAACACCGAACTGGCGTGCCGGTGGGCCGGCGAGTGGGTGCAGCTGCTGCGCGGCAGCCGCCGGGAGCGGAGGCTGTTGCGCGCGGAGCGACTCGAGGTGGCGTGCCTGGCCGCGGCCGGACGGCACGAGGAGGCGGTGACCCTGCTGGCCTCCGTCGCCGCGCGATGCGAACGAGCGGGCCTGCACCGGTTCCTGCCCGACGGCGGCCCGCTCGTACTCGACGTCGCGCGCCGCCTCGCGGACGAGCTCACCGCAGGCAGGGGCCGCGCCGGCCGCCCGGACGTGTCCCCGGCGTTCCTGCACGAGGCCGTGGACACGGGCGCCGTGCATCTCCTGTAGGCGCCTGCGGCGCCGGTGTGTCCTTTGGGCGGCCCTGGCCGCCCAAAGGACACACCGGCAGCTTCGCTGCCTAGCGCCAGACGGAGTCGATGTCGGTGGCCTCGCCGGCCGGGGGGGTGGGGGCGCCGGCCGGGGTGCGGGAGAAGCGGGGCGCCGGGGCGTGCTGGGTGACGCCGTCGAGCTCGATCAGCGAGCCGCGGGCCGCGATGTGCGGGTTGGCCGGGGCCTCGCCGAACGTGAGCACGGGGGAGACGCACGCGTCGGTGCCGTCGAAGATCGCGGCCCACTCGTCGCGAGTCTTGGACAGGAACTTCTCCGTGAACAGCTTCTTCATCTGCGGCCACGCCGACGTGTCGAGCTGCTGCGGCAGCTCGGCCGGGTCGAGCTCGAGACCCTGCAGCAGCAGCGCGTAGAACTGCGGCTCGATCGAGCCCACCGCCATGTACCTGCCGTCGGCGGTCTCGTACACGTCGTAGAACGGTGCGCCGGTGTCGAGAAGGTTCACGCCGCGCTCGTCCGACCACACGCCGCGGCCGCGGAACGCCCACATCATGTGCGAGAGCGCGAGCGCGCCGTCGACCATCGCGGCGTCGACGACCTGTCCCTTGCCGGAACTCTGGCGTTCGACGAGGGCGGAGAGGATGCCGAAGATCAGGAACATCGAGCCGCCGCCGAAGTCACCGACCATGTTCAGCGGCGGCACCGGCCGCTCACCCTTGCGTCCGACGGCGTGCAGCACACCGGTCAGCGAGATGTAGTTGATGTCGTGCCCGGCGGCGTGGGCGAGCGGCCCCTCCTGCCCCCATCCGGTCATCCGGCCGTACACCAGGCGCGGATTGCGGGCCAGCGCGACGTCCGGGCCGAGGCCCATGCGCTCGGTGACCCCTGGGCGGAAGCCCTCGATGAGCACGTCGGCGCGTTCGATCAGCCCGAGCACCTTCTCGACCTGCTCGGGATCCTTGAGGTCGGCCTCGACGACGCGGCGGCCGCGCTGGATCTGGTCGCGGTGCCCGGCGGGCGGAATCAGACCCGGACGCTGCACGCAGACGACGTCGGCGCCGAGGTCGGCGAGCAGTGTCGCGGCGTGCGGGCCGGGACCGAGACCCGCGAACTCGACGACGCGGATACCCGCGAGCGGACCCTTCTTCTCAACAGCTTCAGCGGACACTCGTCGAACCTCACTCGGGTGCGTTGGGACCATTCCCCGAGGAGGCTACCTTAGCGATCGTTAGGGTGTGCCGAGGGTCACGGCGTGCCCTATCCCTCGTACAGATCACCCTCGTTGAGGCGAGTGGCCTCGAACGCCTCCTCGAGCGTGTCGTGCCGGTACACCGAGACCACGTGGTCGCCCACCACGCGGAACGCGATCGCTTCACTACGCGGGTGCTCCGGATCGGCCGCCCACGTCGCGGTCTCCTCGACGACGACGATGCCCTCGTGCACGAACATCCGGCCCGGCCGGAACGTCACGCCCGCCGTCGTCGCCCACTCGCGCAACTCGTCGAGGCCCTGGTCCTCGTCGTCGTCGCCGGTGGGCAGCACGATGTCGTCGCTCGACAGCGCCAGCAGGGTCTCGATGTCGTTGGAGTTGACGGCGTCGTGCCAGGCCAGGACGGTCGCGATCTCGGAGGTGCTCATGTCGCAGATGCTAGTACTCCGGGCCCGCCACGCTCGGATTGTCGCGTCCTTGCCTGGCCGCGAGGCGAGGCGCACAGTGGAGCCCATGACGATCAGCGGTCAGCTCGTGAGCTTCCTGCCCAGTACCGACCTCGACATCTCGGAGATGTTCTACGTCGACACGCTCGGTTTCGAGAAGCTGTCCCGGGACCATTTCACGCTGATTCTCGACGGTGGCGGTGGCGCACCGGTCCGGGTGACGTTGGTGCAGTCCCGCTCCGACACCGGCTACACCGCGCTGGGGTGGCGGGTGCCGAACCTGGACGCGACCGTCGACGCCCTGCGGGCCAAGGGTGTCGAGTTCGTCCGCTACAACGGAATGGACCAGGACGACCACGACGCGTGGACCTCGCCCGAGGGCATGCGGGTCGCATGGTTCCGCGACCCGCACGGCAACGTCCTGTCGCTGATGGAGGTCGCCGGCTAGGCACACCCGGGCGGGGTCGCCGCCTCGTCAGCTGCACCCGCTGGTGTTTCCGCACGACGGACACGCGTGGCAGGAGCCGGAACGCTGCATCTGCACCCCGCACTGCATGCAGTACGGCGCGTCGCTGCCGCGGGCGCGTCCCTGGCGCGTGTCCACGACGACCTCGGCGGCGGGCTCGCTGCGTTCGGCGCCGGTGCGGATGCCGAGTTCGGCCCGCTCGTCCGCGTCGAGGTACTCCACCGCCAGGCGCCGGAAGATGTAGTCCAGGATCGACGTCGCGATCCGCAGGTCCGGATCGTCGGTGATGCCCGCCGGCTCGAATCGGGTGCTCGTGAACGCGTTGACGAACGTGCGCAACGGAACCCCGTACTGCAGGCCGTAACTCACCGCCATCGAGAACGCGTCCATGATCCCGGCCAGGGTCGAGCCCTGCTTTGCCACCCGCAGGAACATCTCGCCCGGACGGCCGTCGTCGTACTGGCCCACGGTGACGAAGCCCTTGCAGTCCGCGACGCGGAACTCGAAGGTGCGCGACCGGCGCAACCGGGGCAGCCGTTCCCGCCGCGGCCGGGGCACCGTCGTCGCGCGCGGCGCGGCCGTGGCCGACAGTGGTTGTCCCAGTTTGCAGTTGTCGCGATACACCGCGATCGCCTTGAGTCCGAGCCGCCACGCGTCGAGGAACAACTCCTCGATGTCGGCCACGGTCGCCGCCTCCGGCAGGTTCACGGTCTTCGAGATCGCGCCCGAGAGGAAGGGTTGCACCGCGGCCATCATCAGTACGTGTCCGCGCGGTTCGATCACGTTGTCGCCCATGGAGGTTGCGAACACCGGCAGATGCTCGGCCCGCAACTGCGGCGCGCCGACGACCGTGCGGTGCGTGTCGATGTGCGTGAGCAGCTCGGCCACCCGATCCGGGGGATAGCCGAGCCGGGACAGGGCCCGCGGCACCGTGCGATTGACGATGGACAGCGTCCCGCCGCCGACCAGCTTCTTCGTCTTCACCAGCGCCAGATCGGGTTCGATACCGGTGGTGTCGCAGTCCATGGCGAGGCCGATCGTGCCGGTCGGCGCGAGGACCGTCACCTGGCTGTTGCGGACCCCGTGTGCCTGGGCGAATGCGCACGCCGCGTCCCAGTCCTCCCGCGCCGCGGCGAGAACGTCGGCGGGCGCGAGTTGTTCGTCGATGTCGTCGACGGCGCCACGATGACGAGCCAGCACCGCGAGGGTGTGCTCCCGGTTCTCGGCGAATCCCTCGAACGGCCCGAGCCGACGAGCCATCCGCGCCGAGACCGCGTACGCGTGCCCGGTCATCAGGGCCGTCAGAGCCGCGGCGTAGGCCCGGCCGGCGTCACTGTCGTAGGGCAGCCCCAGCGCCATCAGCAGCGCCCCGAGATTGGCGTAGCCGAGGCCGAGCTGCCGGAACCGCCGCGACGTCTCCGCGATGCGTTCGGTGGGGTAGTCGGCGCGGCTCACGAGGATCTCCTGGCCGGTGAGCACCACCGCGACGGCGTGCCGGAACCCGGCGACGTCGAACGTGCCGTCGTCGCGCAGGAACGCCAGCAGGTTCAGGCTCGCCAGGTTGCACGCCGAGTCGTCCAGGTGCATGTACTCCGAACACGGATTCGATCCGTTGATCCGGCCCGTCGCGGCCGCGGTGTGCCAGCGGTTGACGGTGGTGTCGAACTGCAACCCCGGATCGGCACACTCCCAGGCGGCGGCGGCGATCCGGTGGAACAGGTCGCGGGCGGGCACCGTGCGCACCGTCGCACCGGTGGTGACCGCGCGCAGCGGCCACTCGGCGCCGTCCGCGACGGCCTGCATGAACTCGTCGCTCACCCGCACCGAGTTGTTGGCGTTCTGGTACTGCACCGAATGGATGTCGCGACCGTCGAGCCCCATGTCGAACCCGGCCTTCGCGAGCACCCGCGCCTTGCGTTCCTCGATCGCCTTGCAGTCGACGAACTCCTCGACGTCGGGATGGCCGACGTCGAGGATCACCATCTTCGCGGCCCGGCGCGTCTTGCCGCCGGACTTGATGGTGCCCGCCGAGGCGTCGGCGCCGCGCATGAAACTCACCGGGCCCGACGCGGTGCCCCCACCGGCCAGCGGCTCGGCCGACGACCGGATGCGCGACAGATTCGCCCCCGCGCCCGACCCGCCCTTGAAGATCACCGCCTCCTGCCGGTACCACTCGAGGATCGAATCGATGCTGTCCTCGACCGACAGGATGAAGCACGCGCTGGCCTGCTGCGGAGTGTCGGGCACCCCGATGTTGAACCACACGGGGCTGTTGAACGACGCCCGCTGCGTCAGGACCAGGTAGGTCAGCTCGGCGGCGAACGCCTCCGGGTCGTCGAGGTGGCCGTCGGCCGCGCCCCACGCGGTGATCGTGTCCACGATGCGCGCGACGACGTCGCGCAGCGACCGTTCCCGGGCGGCGGTGCCCGGAGCGCCGCGGAAGTACTTCTGCGCGACGATGTCGGTCGCGTTCTGCGACCAGGCGGCGGGGAACTCGACGTCGCGCTGTTCGAACACCACCGCGCCGGTGCCGTGGTGGACGATGCGGGCGTCGCGCCGCTGCCAGTCCATCTCGTCGGCGGGATCGATCCCGGCCGTGGTGAAGAACCGTCCGGTGTCCGACTCGAGATTCGGTTCGGCGACGTCCATCGCGACCTCCGGGTGCGACCTGAGGGGCACATATAGTCCCCCCCATGGTCTCACCACGAATCGGTACCCCGCTGACTCCCGGCGCCCTGCGCGTCATGCTCCTCGGTGCGGGTGAGCTGGGCAAGGAGGTGGTCATCGCGCTGCAGCGGCTCGGTGTCGAGGTCATCGCGGTGGACCGGTACCCGAACGCGCCCGGGCATCAGGTGGCGCACCGCGCGCACACCGTCGACATGAACGACCCGCAAGCCCTGCTCGCACTCGTCGAAGCCGAGCAACCCCACCTGGTCGTGCCCGAGATCGAGGCGATCGCCACCGACGCGCTCGCCGTCGTCGAGGAACGCGGTCTCGCCGAGGTCATCCCGACCGCGCGGGCCACCCGGCTGACGATGAACCGGGAGGGCATCCGGCGCCTCGCCGCGGAGGAACTCGGGTTGCCCACCTCCCCGTACCGCTTCGCCGAATCCCTCGACGAGGTCCGCGCCGCCGCGGCCGAGGTCGGGTTCCCGTGCGTGATCAAGCCCGTGATGTCCTCGTCCGGCAAGGGCCAGTCCACGGTCCGCACACCCGACGAGATCCCCGCCGCCTGGGATTACGCGCTCGCCGGCGGGCGCGTCGACCTCGGCCAGGTCATCGTCGAGGGATTCGTCGACTTCGAGTACGAGATCACCCAGCTCACCGTCCGCGCCGTCGGACCGTCGGGGCAGGTCGAGACGTACTTCTGCGAACCGATCGGGCACCTGCAGCGCGCCGGCGACTACGTCGAGTCCTGGCAGCCCCAGCCGATGAGCGAGCGGGCCCTGGCCCGGTCCCGGGAGATCGCGGCGACGGTGACCGGCGCGCTCGGCGGCCGCGGCGTCTTCGGGGTGGAACTGTTCGTCGCGGGCGACGACGTGTACTTCTCCGAGGTGAGCCCCCGCCCGCACGACACCGGCCTGGTGACGCTGCGCTCGCAGCGGTACTCCGAGTTCGAGCTGCACGCCCGCGCGATCCTGGGCCTGCCCGTCGACACCGCACTCCTCGCGCCCGGGGCGTCCGCGGTGATCTACGGCGGCCTCGAGGCCGCCGGCGTCGTCTTCGAGGGCGTCGCCGACGCGCTGTCGGTGCCCGACACCGACCTGCGGCTGTTCGGCAAGCCCGAGTCGTTCGTCCGGCGTCGCATGGGGGTGGCGGTGTCCACCGGTCCCGACGTCGAGACCGCGCGGGCCCGCGCGGTCGAGGCGGCCGCTCGCGTGCGGGCGGTCGCACCGTGACCGCCGGGGCGGAGGTGCTCGTCGGTCTGGCCGTCCTCGTCGGCCTCGTCGGCATCGTCGTGCCGATCCTGCCGGGCACCCTGTTGATCTTCGGGGCGATCGCGGTGTGGGCGTGGCTCACCGGCGGCACCGTCGCGTGGACGGTGTTCGCCGTCGCGACGACGGCCTTGCTGGTGACCGGCATCGTGAAGTACACCTGGCCGGGCGGCCGGATGCGACGGGCCGGGGTGCCGACGCGGTCGATCGTCGCCGGCGGCCTGCTCGGCATCGTCGGGTTCTTCGTCGTTCCCGTGATCGGGCTGCTGCTCGGGTTCCTGCTCGGCACCTACCTGTCCGAGGTGCAGCGGCACCGCACCCACCGTGACGCCTGGGTGTCGACCGTGCACGCGACCAAGGCGGTGGCGCTGTCGATCCTCGTCGAACTGCTCGGTGGCCTCGTCGCCGCCGGCGTGTGGCTCGGCGCGGTGCTGTTCACCTGACCGGACGTGCCCCGGTACGACTGTGGCCGAATGTCACATCCGGTCGATCGAATCGACGCGATGTGACATTCGGCCACCAGGGGTCGGGGTGTCAGGCCTTGTGCGGCTCGGACGCGCGGAACATGTCCTCACGCTCGACGACCTTGACGCGCTCGCGGCCCTCGGCCTCGCCGAGGCTGCGCTCGTGCGCGTCGAGCCGGTACCAGCCCTGCCAGGTGGTGTAGGGCAGCTGCTTGTCCTCGAGGAAGGCGACGATCGCGTCCTCGGACGGATCCTCGGGGGTGTTCAGCAGGCCGTGGGCCCGGTCGGCGAGCAGGTTCGCGACGGTCTCGTTCGCGTCGCCCTTGGTGTGGCCGATCAGTCCGACGGGACCGCGCTTGATCCAGCCGGTGACGTACGTGGCGGGCAGGAAACGCGCGGGACCCTCGGCGGACTCGTCGGCGACGACGCGTCCGGCCTCGTTGGGCACGGTGCCGGCCTGCTCGTCGAACGGCAGCTTGGCGATGTTCTGCGACAGGTAGCCGACCGCCCGGTACACGGCCTGGACGTCCCAGTCGCGGAAGCGGCCGGTGCCGCGGACGTTGCCGGTGCCGTCGAGCTCGGTGCGCTCGGTGCGCAGGCCCACGACCTTGCCGTCCTCGCCGAGGATCTCGGCCGGGGACTCGAAGAAGTGCAGGAACAGCTTGTGCGGGCGGTCTCCCACGTCGCGGATGGCCCAGTCCTGCAGGGTGTTGGCGACCATGTCGACCTGCTTGGAATTGCGGCGCGCGGCCTCCGAGCCCTCGTCGTAGTCGATGTCCTCGGGATCGACGATGACCTCGATGGTGGGCGAGTGATCGAGTTCACGCAGCTCGAGCGGCGTGAACTTGGCCTGAGCGGGACCGCGGCGGCCGAACACGTGCACCTCGACGGCCTTGTTGTTCTTCAGGCCCTCGTAGACGTTGGCGGGGATCTCCGTCGGCAGCAGCTCGTCGCCGGTCTTGGCGAGGACGCGCGCGATGTCGAGGGCGACGTTGCCGACGCCGAGCACGGCGACCTTCTCGGCCTCGAGCGGCCAGCTGCGCGGCACGTCGGGGTGGCCGTCGTACCAGGAGACGAAGTCGGCGGCGCCGTAGCTGCCGTCGAGGTCGATGCCCGGGATGTTCAGGGCCCGGTCGGCGTTGGCGCCGGTGGAGAAGATCACCGCGTCGTAGAAGCGGCGCAGGTCGTCGAGGGTGATGTCGGTGCCGTAGTCGAGGTTGCCGAGCAGCCGGACCTGGGGCTTGTCGAGCACCTTGTGCAGGGCGGTGATGATGCCCTTGATGCGGGGATGGTCCGGCGCCACGCCGTAGCGGATGAGACCGAACGGCGCGGGCATCCGCTCGAACAGGTCGATGCTGACCTCGGTGTCGGACTTCATGAGCGCATCGGCGGCGTAGATACCGGCGGGGCCGGCACCGACGATCGCGACGCGAAGGGGACGAGTCTGATCGGTCATCAGGGGTCAACTACCTCTTCGGTGTGCGGACGGACGTGATTCAGCTTAAATGAGGAAGGGAGTCGGCAGGGGTGGCTGCCAGGGGGCACGCGGGAGCGGCAAGAACTGCGCGACGAACCGGGCGTGACGAGAATTCGCTTCAGCGACAACACATGTGGGCGCTCACTCGACACAGGTCGACGGCGAGACGTCGAACGAGGTGCGTAGAGGCCATGGCCAATTCCTACCTCGAGAGGGTTTATCGGGGCAAATGCGCCCGCGTGGGGCCGTGCCGGTGCCGCCTAGGATCACCCCATGGCAGCCGAACGCGCACCCGAGCCCGACCCGGACGAAACGGACCGCAGCAGCGCGACGCCGTTCCTCGCGGCACTCGCGATCATCGTGGTGCTCGTCGTCGGGGTGTTCGTCGCCCAGCTGGTGTCGCCGTCGGACCGCAGCGCCACCGGCACCGAACTCGTCGTGCGGACGGTCGACGACTACGTCCGCGCCCACAACGCCGGCGACCGCGCCGCGCAGGACCGGCTGCGCTGCGACCGGCTCGCGGCCGACCGGGCCCCCTGGGCCGGCGTCGACGGCGAGGTGCAGCTCGAGGCCGTCGAGAACGTCGAGACGGACGACGACCGGGCCACCGCCGACGTGCGTGCCCGGTCCGCCGGCGGCGAGCAGACCAGCACGTGGCAGTTCGTCCGGATCGACGACGTCTGGCGGATCTGCACGTTCTGACCGGCGGCCGGCACCACCCGCCCGCCTGGTCGGCTCGCCGTGAGCTGTGAAAAGCTGGTGCGGTGAGCTACGCAGGTGATATGACGCCGCAGCAAGCCTGGGAGCTGCTGCGCGAGAACCCGGACGCCGTGCTCGTCGATGTGCGTACCGACGCCGAATGGAAATACGTGGGGGTTCCCGAGACGTCCTCCATCGGGCGTCGCGCCCTCTTCGTCGAGTGGGTGCGCTACCCGAACGGCGCCCGCAACGAGCACTTCGTCGACCAGCTGAAGGACGCCGGCGTGACCGGCGGGCCGATCGTGTTCCTGTGTCGCTCGGGACAGCGTTCCATCGCCGCCGCGGAGGCGGCCACCGCCGCGGGCCTGGCCCCGTCGTACAACATCCTCGAAGGATTCGAAGGCGGCCTCGATGCCGAGAGGCATCGCGGCGCCGAGGGCTGGCGGGCCGCGGGCCTGCCGTGGAGGCAGTCGTGAGCACAATTCCCAGGGGCGGCGCGTTCGAGCGGCCGCTGCCGGCATCGGTGCGTCCCGCCACGCTCGGCGTGCGCGGCGGCACCATGCGGTCCGGATTCGAGGAGACCTCCGAGGCGATCTACCTCAATTCCGGCTTCGTCTACGAATCGGCCGAGGCCGCGGAGCAGGCGTTCACCGGCGAGGTGGACCACTTCGTCTACTCCCGGTACGGCAACCCGACGGTGAAGATGTTCGAGGAGCGGTTGCGGCTGCTCGAAGGCGCCGAGGGCTGCTACGCCACCGCCTCGGGCATGTCGGCGGTCTTCACCGCCCTCGCGGCGCTGCTCGGCAAGGGCGACCGGCTGGTCGCGGCCCGCAGCCTGTTCGGCTCCTGCTTCGTGGTGTGCAACGAGATCCTGCCGCGCTGGGGCGTCGAGACCGTGTTCGTCGACGGTGAAGACCTCGACCAGTGGGAGCAGGCCCTGTCCGTGCCCACGACGGCGGTCTTCTTCGAGACTCCGTCCAACCCGATGCAGACCCTCGTCGACGTGCGCCGGGTCTCCGAAATGGCCCACGCCGCCGGCGCCAAGGTGGTGCTCGACAACGTCTTCGCCACGCCCCTGCTGCAGCGCAGCCTCGATCTCGGCGCCGACATCGTCGTGTATTCGGGCACCAAGCACATCGACGGTCAGGGTCGCGTACTCGGCGGGGCGATCCTCGGCCCGCAGGACTACATCGACGGCCCGGTCCAGCACCTCATCCGCCACACCGGCCCGGCGCTGAGCCCGTTCAACGCCCACACCCTGCTCAAGGGCCTCGAGACGATGGCGGTGCGGATCCGGCACTCGGTGGAGTCGGCCGAGCGGATCGCCCGGTTCCTCCAGGACCACGCCGCGATCCGGTGGGTCAAGTACCCGTTCCTCGAGTCGCACCCCCAGTACGACCTGGCCCGGTCCCAGATGAGCGGCGGCGGAACGGTCGTCACCTTCGAACTGGACGCCCCGGAAGGCGCCGGCAAGAAGCGCGCGTTCGAGCTGCTCGACGGGCTGCGCATCGTCGACATCTCCAACAACCTCGGCGACGCCAAGTCGCTGATCACCCATCCGGCGACGACGACGCACCGGGCGATGGGGCCGGACGGCCGGGCGGCGATCGGCCTGTCCGACGGCGTGGTGCGGCTGTCGGTGGGGCTCGAGGATCCGGAGGATCTGCTCGAGGACTTCGAGCAGGCGCTGCGGTAGCCGGCGGCGAGGTCGAGGGCCGCAGCCGCATCGAGGCCCCGTCGACGTGGCGGGGCCCCGATCCACCGCCCGGAACTGCCGGGGCGACGACACCGGCCGGACCGGGCAGCGCCGGAGACCCGACCCCGCGGTCGCGCGCGCTTCGGTAAGTTCGTGCGCGCTTCGGTAAGTTACAGAGTCGACCCGCAACTGCGTGTCGTTCGATCGGCTCTGCACAGCCGAACTGTGGGAGGTTCCCGTGGCTGGTGGTCTCGTCGCCCTGCTGGACGACGTCGCGGCACTGACGAAAGCGGCAGCGGCGTCCATCGACGACATCGGCGCCGCGGCCGGCAAGGCCGGCGTCAAGGCGGCAGGTGTCGTCGTCGACGACACCGCAGTCACCCCGCGCTACGTGCACGGGTTCACCCCGGACCGGGAACTGCCGATCATCCGCAAGATCGCGATCGGGTCGATCCGCAACAAGCTCTTGATCATCCTGCCGGTGGCGATGCTGCTGAGCCAGTTCCTACCGCAGGCGCTGCCCTACCTGTTGATCGCCGGTGGCCTGTTCCTGTGCTTCGAGGGAGCCGAGAAGGTCTACGAAGCGCTCACCGGCGGTCACCACGACGACGACACGACGGCGGCGCAGAGCGGCCCCGAGTTCGAGAAGGCGATGGTCGGTGGCGCGATCCGCACCGACCTCATCCTCTCGGCCGAGATCATGGTGATCTCCCTGTCGTCGGTCGAGGACGAACCGTTCCTCACCCGGCTGGCGGTGCTCGTCGTCGTCGCGATCCTCATCACCGCGCTGGTGTACGGCGCGGTCGCGCTGATCGTGAAGATGGACGACGTGGGCCTGTCGCTCGCCGGCCGCCGGTCGTCGTTCAACCGACGGGTCGGCCGGGGACTCGTGGCCGCGATGCCGAAGGTGATGACGGTGCTGACCGTGGTCGGGATCGCCGCGATGCTGTGGGTCGGTGGCCACATCCTGCTCGTCAACGTCGGCGAGGCCGGATTCCACTGGCCGGCCGATCGCCTGCACGATCTCGAACACTGGTTCGGCGATCTCGTCCAGGGCGGCTTCGGCGGTGTGCTGTCCTGGACCGCGGGGACCGTGGTGTCCGCGCTCGTCGGGCTCGTCGTGGGCGCGATCATCGTGCTGATCGCGCACCTGATTCCGAAACGGAAGAAGCGCGAGGCGGCGCACTGACGGACCCCGGGCTGCCGTCCCCGGGCCCGGAGCCCTGCGATACGCTGCGGTGACCCCGCTTCCGGGTGGGGTGCCGCAGCGTATCGGTGAAGTCCGGTGTAATCCGGCACTGTCCCGCAACTGTGAGGCCGGCAGCGCGCTGCCGGACGAGTCAGGTCGGCCGGCGCGGCGGCCACGTACTGGTCCTCGGACGAAGGACGGTGTCGTGCCGCAACGGTGATCGTTGCAGCCGTGCTGTTTTCGTCCTCCGCCTCACGGAGGATGGTTGTGCCTGCCCCCACTGTGCCGGCCCGCCGGCTGTTCGCCGCCGGACTCGCCGCGTTCGCCCTGTTCGTCGCATCGTGCGCCTCGAGCGGCGGCTCCGAACCGGCCTCCGCGCCCTCCGGGGACGGGAGCTTCCCCGTCACCGTGAGCTCCGGCGACGGAGCGATCACCCTCGATGCGGCCCCGGATTCGATCGTCTCCCTCAGTCCCACCGCCACCGAGATGCTCTACGCCGTCGGCGCCGGCGACCAGGTCGTCGCGGTCGACGACCAGTCCGACTTTCCCGCCGGGGTGCCCGTCACCGCCCTGTCCGGATACTCACCGAACGTCGAGGCCGTGCTCGGCTACGAACCGGATCTCGTGGTGGCCATGGACGACGTGGGCGACCTCGTCTCCGGCCTCGAGGCCGCCGGCGTCCCCACGCTCCTGTTGCCGGCCGCCACCACTCTCGACGAGGCGTACACGCAGATCGAGCAGCTCGGCGCCGCCACCGGGCACGTCGGTGACGCGGGCGAACTCGTCGCCTCGATGCGCAGCGACATCGACGAGGTCGTCGCCGGGTTGCCCCCGCGCCCGGCTCCCCTGACCTACTACCACGAGCTCGACGACACCTACTACAGCGTCACCGGCGACACCTTCGTCGGGGGCATCTACGAAATGCTCGGCCTGCGTTCCATCGGCGACGCCGCCGGTGCCGACGCCTACCCGCAGCTGTCCGCCGAGTACGTCCTCGACGCCGACCCCGACCTGATCTTCCTCGCCGACGGGCAGTGCTGCGGCGTCACCCCGGAAACCGTGGCCGCCCGCGCCGGCTGGGGTGAGCTGACGGCCGTCCGGTCCGGACAGATCCACGTGCTCGACGAGGACGTCGCCAGCCGCTGGGGACCGCGGGTCGTGGACCTCGTGCGGAACCTCGGGGCGATCGTGGCTGCCGCCGAACCCGCCGCCCAGCCCACCCGGTGACCCGCGCCGCGCGCCATCCGGCCCTGGTGCTCGGCGCGGCAGCCCTCGTCCTGGTGATCGTGCTGCACGTCGGGGTGCTCGTCGGCCCCGCCGGACTGACCGTGCGCGGCGTGTTCCTGGAACTGATCGACGCCCTGCCCTTCGTCGACGTCGACTCCGGGCTGACGACCCGGCAGCAGGCCATCCTGTGGAACATCCGCATGCCGCGGGTGGCGCTCGGTGCGCTGGTCGGCGCGATGCTCGCCATCGCCGGCGCCACCTACCAGGGGGTGTTCCGCAACCCGCTGGCCGACCCCTACCTGCTCGGGGTGTCGAGCGGCGCCGGCCTGGGCGCGACGCTCGCGATCGCCCTCGGCGGAGTGCTCGCGTCCGTCGGGGTGCCGGTCGCCGCGTTCGCCGGCGGCCTCGTCGCCGTCGCCGCCACGTACGCGCTCGGGCGCAGTGTCGGCGGGATGCGCTCGGAGGTGGTGATCATCCTGGCCGGCGTCGCGGTGGCGGCCTTCGCCAACGCGGCGCAGACGTTCGTCCAGCAGCTCTACGACGACACCCTGCGGCAGGTGTACACGTGGCTGCTCGGCCGCCTCAGCACCGACGGCTGGTCCGACGTGGTCGTGGTCCTGCCGTACGTCGTGGTGTCCGCGGCGGTCATCCTGCTGCACCGCCGGATGCTCGACGTGATGGCGGTGGGCGACGTCGAGGCCGCGAGCCTCGGGGTGAACCCGGCGCGGGTCCGGCTGATCCTGGTGTGCGTGGCGACCCTCGGCACCGCCGCCGTGGTCGGCGCCAGCGGCCTCATCGGTTTCGTCGGAATCGTGGTGCCGCACGCCATCCGGCTGATCGTCGGACCGGGGCACCGGCTACTGCTGCCGCTGTCGCTGATGATGGGAGCCGCCTTCCTCGTCCTCGCGGACGTGCTGGCCCGGACCGTGATGTCCCCGGCCGAACTGCCCATCGGCGTGGTGACCGCGGCCGTCGGCGCGCCCTTCTTCCTGGTGGTGCTGCGCCGGCATCGGGGGGTGTCGTGAACGCCGTCGACTGCCGGGGCCTGCGCGTCGACCGCGGCGGCAAGACCGTCCTGCACGGGGTGGACCTGACCGTCGGGCAGGGGGAGTGGATCGCCCTCGTCGGGCCCAACGGTGGGGGGAAGACCACGCTCCTGCACGCGCTGGCGGGACTGGTACCCGCAACCGGCCGGGTCCGCGTCGGCGGACTGGACCCCGCTCACGCCGGGCGCCGGGCGATGGCCCGGACGGTGGCGCTCATGCCGCAGCGGCCCGTCGTGCCCGAGGGCATGACGGTCACCGACCTGATCCGGCTCGGCCGCACCCCGCACCTGCCGCGGTTCGCGACCGAGTCGGCGCACGACCGTGACGTGGTCGAGTCGGTCCTCGACCGGCTCGACCTGCGCGGGCTGGCGGCCCGTCCGGCGACGGAACTGTCCGGCGGCGAGCTGCAACGGGTGGTCCTCGGGCGCGCACTCGCGCAGGAGCCGCAGGTGCTGCTGCTGGACGAACCCACCAGCGCCCTCGACATCGGCCACCAGCAGCACGTGCTGGACCTGGTGGAGTCGATGCGCGCGGAGAACGGGATCACGGTCCTCGCGGCGATGCACGACCTGACCTCGGCGGCGCTGTACGGCGGACGGCTGGTACTGCTCACCGACGGTCGCGTGGTCGCCGACGGTGCGCCCCGGCAGGTGCTCACGGCCCGGCGCATCGCCGAGGTGTACGGCGCGCGCGTCGAGGTGCTGGACCGTCCCGGTTCCGGTCCGGCCGTCGTGCCGGTGCGCGGAAGTTCTTCGGGCCGAGTCGAATCGGAGGATCCGTGATGGAGGTACTGCTGCTGGGCACGGGTGCGGCCGACGGCTGGCCGAATCCGTTCTGCCTGTGCCGGTCCTGCTCGGACGCCGCCGCCCGCGGCGAGATACGCGGGCAGACGGCCGCACTCGTGGACGACGTGCTCATGCTCGACTGCGGTCCCGAGGCGCCGCGCGCGGCCCTGCGCCACGGCCGCACGCTCGCCGGGGTGCGGCACGTCCTGCTCACCCACTCGCATCCCGACCACCTCGGTCCGCAGGCGCTGCTGTTCCGGTCCTGGGCGGCAACGGATTCCGAGATCGAGGTGATCGGCCCAGTCGACGCGCTGGACCAGTGCCGGGACTGGATCGCTCCCACCGACCCCGTGCGGTTCGTGCCGGTCGCGGCCGGGGACGTGCTGACAGTCGGGGAGTACCGGGTGCGGGTGCTGCCCGCCGCGCACCGCGTCCTGAGCGAGGGAGACTCCGTGCTCTACGACGTGCAGGGCCCCGGCGGTGACCGGTTGTTGTGGGCGTGCGACACCGGGCCGCTGCCGATGGAGTGGTTCGACCGGGTCGCCGGTGCGGACTACGACGCGGTGTTCCTGGAGGAGACGTTCGGGGACCGACTGGATCTGGGCTCCGCGCACCACACGCTGCCGGCGTTCGGCGAGACGGTGCGCACCCTGCGCGCGTGCGGGGCGGTGACCGAGCGGACGGAGGTGGTGGCCGTGCATCTCGGCCACCACAACCCGCCGGTGGGGCAGTTGCGGATCCGGCTGGCGGCCAGCGGGGCGCGACCGGGCGACGACGGTGAGGTGACGACGGTGGGACGCACGACCGGCAAAGCCGCTGCGACGCAGCGCACTCTGGTACTCGGCGGTGTGCGTTCCGGCAAGTCGCGGCACGCCGAGGAGTTGCTCGAATCGTTCCCGGCGGTGACGTACGTGGCGACGGGCGGCACGCGCGACGGCGACGCGGAGTGGGCCGAGCGCGTCGCGCTGCACCGTGCCCGCCGGCCGCGGTCGTGGACGACGGTCGAGACCGACGACGTGGCGGCCGTGCTCCGCGAGGCGGACGAGCCGTTGCTGATCGACTGCCTGGGGACCTGGCTCACCGCGCGCCTGGACCGTCACGACGTGTGGTCGGGTGGGGACCTCGCCGCGGTCGAGGCGGATGTCGAGGAACTGCTCGATGCGTGGCGTTCGTGTGCCGTGCCGGCGGTGGCGGTCAGCAACGAGGTCGGCAGCGGCGTGGTCCCGCCGACGGCGTCCGGCCGGCTGTTCCGGGACCTGCTCGGTCGGCTCAACGCGCGGGTCGCGGCCGAGTCGCAGGCGGTGACGTTGGTCGTCGCGGGCATCCCGACGCGGTTGCGCTAGATCATCGAACTGCGTTCTGCGCAAGTAGGATTCCCAGTCACAGATAACCCCTCTGCCGCACACGGCTGTGCTCAGATGTGATCTGGAACACAGGCGTAACTGTTTAGTGACCCTTTGCACCGGGCGTGTTATCGTTCCGAAACGAACTGGGGTCCGAGCGGGGGTGTCGGTCCACAGTGCCCCTCGGGGCAGGCACACCAACGACACCTGAATCCGCTTGTGCGAGAAACCGACCGGTATCTCGCCCCGACCTGACCAGAATGCACATCCGAATCGACCGCGGCGGCTGCCCGCGGCCGTGATCAGCCGTGCCCGGGGGCGCCCGGGTAACCGCACACCTGAGTAGGGGAATGAATTGAGCAACAAGCACACGTCCGGCCTCCGCCGCGGCGCACGCATCGGTGGTGTCGCAGCAGCGGCCGCCGTCGCCCTGGGCTTCCTGTCCGCAGGTGCGGCGAACGCCGACACCTTCGTGCCGCTGCCCGACGGCGAGATCGTCGCTCCCGACGGAAACCGCATCACGAGAGTTGCCGAGAGCGCTCTGATCTCGCCCTCGCTCGCGGCGAACGGGGCGGGTCGCGTGGCCTGGGTGTCCGGCACGGTGACGGCCGAGGCGAAGAATGTTCCGGCCGACGCGAAGCAGGGACCCACCAACGGTGGCATCAACATGAACGATCTGACCGGCACGCAGGGTACGGGCGGCACCTCCACCGACGGTGTACCCCGTCTGACCACCGGTTACATCGTGGGTTGCCAGATGGACATCGCCGGCCTGAAGGGCAGCTTCGGCGGCGGTATCGACGTCGGTCCCTCGGCCGGCGGCGGCAGCCTCTCCGGGTCCATCAGCGTTCCGATCGCTGCCGGTCAGGTGAAGTTCGCGCGCGTGGACAGCAAGGCCATCCCGGCGGACGGCACGTACACCATCCAGTACCAGGACGCGCAGATCGAGGTCCAGGGCTGCGGCGGCTTCGCGCAGGCACGCTCGTACACGGTCCTGGAGATCACGGGTGCGAACTACTCGAAGACCACCCTGTACGGCCAGCCGTTCAGCATCGGCTGATTCTGTCGCCGCCCTCCACCCGACTCTTCGCTCACGCGAGCATCGAAACCTCGAGAGAGAGAACATGAAGACCAGCATCGCCAACGGCCTGCGCCGTGGTCTCAAGGCGGCCGGCGTCGGCGCCACCGTCGCCGTCGCCATCGGATTCGCCTCCGCCGGTGCGGCCAATGCCGACACCTTCGTCGAACTGCCCCGCGGGGAAATGACGCAGACCCTTCCCGACGGAACCTCCGTGACCGTCCGGCTCGACCGGGAGACCGCCAACATCTCCCCGTCCATGGGCGCCACCGCGCTGCACCGCAACGTGTGGGTCTCCGGACAGGCGAGCGTGCAGCTCGACGGTCCGGGAGCAGCAGCGGCCAAGACCAAGCTGCAGCCCGGCTACATCGTCGCCTGCCAGCTCAACCTCGGCGGCACCGCCGGCGTCGGTGCCGGCGTCAAGGCGAGCTACGCCGGCCAGAACGGCTCGATCACCCCGTCCGCCAACGGCAACGGGACCGTCACCCTCGGCCCCGGGCAGGCGATGGACTTCAAGATCATCGACCGCACGATCGCCAACGCGTTCGACGAGGAACAGCACCTGCCCTTCAACCAGATCTCGGGCCCGCAGAGCGTGACCTGGCAGGATTCGACGATCGCCATCGGCGGGTGCGCCGGCTACGCCCAGGCCCGCAGCTACGTCAAGGCCACCGTCGAGACCGCAACCACGACCCAGCAGGTCACCCTCTGGGGCCAGCCCTTCAGCATCGGCTGATCGAGGCGCCTTCCGGAGGTGAGCAGCCCCGCCGACGAGAACCTCATCCTCTCGTCGGCGGGGCGTTGTCGCTGCCCGGTCCGGTGGGGGCCGGGCAGTGGCGCTGTGGGGTGAACAGCGAGAGGGAGGTTGTCGCGGCATCGCCCGAGTGGCATGCGCGAGAACCTCCCTCTCGCGGCCGGAACCGCCCGCTCCGGTCAGAACGGATTCGCCGTGCGCCCCACCAGTTCCGCGACGGATTCGATGACCCGGGTGGGCCGGTAGGGGAACATCTCCACGGACTCGCGGGTCGAGATACCGGTCAGCACCAGCAGCGTCTGCAGACCCGCCTCGAGGCCGCAGACGATGTCGGTGTCCATCCGGTCGCCGATCATGAGCGTGTGCTCCGAGTGCGCACCGATCGCGCGCAGCGCGGACCGCATCATCAGGGCATTCGGTTTGCCGACGAAGTACGGTTCGCGGCCCGTCGCGCGGGTGATCAGCGCCGCGACGGCCCCGGTGGCGGGGAGCGAACCCTCACGCGACGGTCCGGTCGGATCCGGATTGGTGGCGATGAACCGGGCGCCGCGCTCGACGAGCCGGATCGCGGTGGTGATCGCCTCGAACGAGTAGGTGCGGGTCTCCCCGAGGACGACGTAGTCCGGGTCGTTGTCGGTCAGGACGTAGCCGATGTCGTGCAGAGCCGTGGTCAGTCCCGATTCGCCCACCACGTACGCGCTGCCGCCGGGTCGCTGATTCGCCAGGAACGTCGCGGTCGCCAGCGCCGACGTCCAGATCGCCTTCTCCGGGATGTCGAGGCCGGTGCGTAGCAGCCGGGCGCGCAGATCCCGCGGAGTGCGGATCGAGTTGTTGGTGAGCACCATGAACGGTGTGCCGTTCTCCCGCAGTTCGGTCAGGAACGCGTCGGCGCCGGGTATCAGGTGTTCCTCGTGCACCAGGACGCCGTCCATGTCCATGAGGTAGTTCCAGACCGGCGCGGGTACGGGTTCGTCGTTCACCGTTCGAGTGTGTCACCGACCGCTCACGCCAGCAGCCGGTACAACCCGATCGAGCCGACCACGACGATGACGGCCCGCAGTGCCGTGGGCGAGAGCCGGCGGCCGTACCGGGAGCCGAGGGCGCCGCCGATCAGCGAGCCCACGGCGATCAGCGCCGCCGCCGTCCAGTCGATCCGGTCGAACGCAACGAGTGTGTAGGCGACGGCAGCCACCACGTTGACCAACAGCGAGAGCAGGTTCTTCGCGGCGTTCTGCCGCTGGATGTGGTCGTGCAGCAGCGCCCCGAACAGACCCATCAGCAGGATGCCCTGCGCGGCCGTGAAGTAGCCGCCGTACACGCCCACGGCGAAGGTGCCGACGACCAGCGCCGTCATGCGCGCCGGCCCGATCTGCTCGGCCGGGCCGCTGGAGCGTCGCAGCACCCACTGCTGCAGCTTCGGCTGGAACACGACCAGGAGCAGCGCCAGCACGAGCAGAACGGGCACGATCGTCTCGAAGGCCGTTTCGGGCAGGTTCAGCAGCAGCCACGACCCGAGGACCGCGCCGGAGACGGAGGCGGGGATCTGCCATCGCAGCCGCGGCCACTGCCCGCGCAGCTCGCGCCGGTACCCCCACGTGCCCGACACCCCACCCGCGACGAGCCCGACGGCGTTGGACATCGTGGCGGTCACCGGGGGCAGCCCGAAGGCGACGAGGGTCGGGAAGGTGATGAGGGTCCCGGAGCCGACCAGCGCGTTGATCGCGCCGGCGCCCAATCCGGCCAAGGCGACGACGAACAGTTCCAGCGGTGTCACCGAGCCGACCTTACGTCAGCGGCCGAGGTGAGCGGTCGCCGCCACCCCTGCTCGGCACGCCTGTCCGAATCCGGTGTCCGGAGGGGGCTTTCGCAGCCGCCGACGCGGGACTGAGCGGCCCGCCGCGCCGGAAACCTCTACCCGGCTGCGCACCGTCCCATTTCGGGACACCGCTCGTCGGCGGGAGCCGTCCCGCAACCGGGGCGGCCGGACGTCCCGGTGCCGTGCCGCGCCGAACCCGCAGGTAGAGGCCGCCTCGAGCCGGAAGATGAGCCACGTCATAGCCGGTGTCCGGAAGTGGCACACTTCACATCCGACGGCCGGGCCCAGGCTTTCCCCATTCGAACCGCAACACGCAACCCGAACGGGGGACACCCGATGGACAGACTCATCAACATCGACAACGGTGGCACGCTCACCGACATCTGCGCCTGGGACGGCCACGAATTCAGCTTCACCAAGACCCTCACCACACCGTTCGATCTGTCGCAGTGCCTGTTCGACGGACTGACGAAGGTGTCGAAGGAGATCTACGGCGCCGAGGACCTGCCCACCCTGCTGCACTCCACGGCGCACATCCGCTACTCGACCACGCAGGGGACGAACGCGCTCGTCGAGCGCAAAGGTCCCCGCATCGGCATCGTCACGGACTCGGCCACCCTCGTCGACGAACTGCGCCGCACCCCCGAGCAGCGGGCGCTGTTCGACGACCTCGTCGGCACCCGCGTCGCCGTCGTCGACACCGACGCGGCGGACCTCGAAGGCGAACTGGTCGCCCGGGTCAACCGTCTGACCACCGACGGCGCCGCCCGCATCGTCGTCGCCGTCGGGAACACCGACGACGGACGTGAACGGACGCTGCGCGGCATCCTGCTCCGCAAGTTCCCGCGCCACCTGCTCGGGTCGGTTCCGTTCCTGTACTCGTGGGACTTCACCACGGACCGCACGCCGGCCCGGCGGGTCTGGTCGGCCGTGATCAACACGTTCCTGCACCCGACCATGGAACGGTTCCTCTACAACGCCGAGCACCGGCTGCGCGACCACCGCGTGAAGAACCCGCTGCTGATCTACCGCAACGACGGCGCCTCCTCGCGCGTCGCGAAGTCCGTGGCCCTCAAGACGTACTCGTCCGGCCCGCGCGGCGGACTCGAGGGCACCCGGGCGCTCGCCGAGATCTACGGGCTCAAGCACGTTCTCATGATCGACGTCGGCGGCACCACGACCGACATCGGCACGGTCGCCGGACGCGAGATCCTCACCGACCGCCGCGGCACCATCGCCGGCATCCCGACCTCCTTCCCGATGTCGAACGTCGAGTCGGCCGGCATCGGCGGCAGCTCCGTCATCACCGTCACCGACGGGGCGATCACCGTCGGACCGGAAAGCGTCGGTGCGGCACCCGGACCGGCCTGCTTCGGCTTCGGCGGCACGTCCGCGACCATCACCGACGTCAATCTCCTCCTCGGCGTGCTCGATCCGGCCACCTACCTCGACGGCGACTTCACGCTCGACGCGGACCGGGCCCGCGCCGTCGTCACCGCCACCGTCGCCGAACCGCTCGGACTCACCCTCGACGAGGCCCTGCTGGCGATGGAACAGGCGTACTTCACCGCGATGGGCAACGCCGTCGCCCCCGCGGTGTCCGACGCCGACGAGACCACCATCGCCGCGTTCGGCGGCGCCGGCCCGATGAGTGCCTGCGGCGCGGCACGGGTCGCGGGCGTGCGCAGCGTGCTCGTCCCCAAGCTCGCCGCGGTGTTCTCCGCCTTCGGCATCGGGTTCTCCGACATCGGGCAGAGCTACGAGGCCGACGTCGCGGACACGACCGAGACGACCCTCGCCGCGGCCGTGACCGACCTCCTGGCCAAGGCCGAGCGGGACATGTTCCAGGAAGGGCACGCCCTCACCGACTGCGAGCTGTCCTGGACGCTGACCACCGAGGATGCGCACGGCGCCACGGTCGACGAGACGCCGTACGAGCCCGGGGAGTGCGTCGAGCTGCTGCCCGGCGCGTCCACCGCACTGACCCTGGTCGCCACCCGTCGGATGAACCGGATCGAGCTCCCGCACGGCTCCTTCGCCGAGGCCCGCGCCCCCCGCGCGGCCGGCGAGCGCACCGTGCTCGGAGCCGCCGGCCGGCAGCCGGTGCCGGTGTTCACGCTGGCCGACCAGGAGCCCGGCGCCACCGCCGAGGGCCCGGCCATCGTCGAAGGCCCCTTCTTCACCGCCCGGGTGCAGGAGGGCTGGAAGTTCGAGGTCACCGCCGGCGGCGACCTGCTGCTCACCGACACCCACTGACCGACAGATCCCGAAGCCTGTTCGACCGCAGGCTCGTTCGAAGGACGCACGACATGCAGATCCCCATGACCGAATACCTGGTCATCGACCTCGACAGCGAACTGTGGGTGTGCCGGGTGTGCCGGCACGAACTCGGCAGCGCCCGCGGGAACTACAAGGAAGGCACCCTGGTCTACGACCGCGACCCGCGCGAGATCCACCAGCCCATCATCGATCCCGACCGCTACGAGTTCACGTTCTCGCCGGATCCGAACTACTGCCGCATCCTCGAGTACTACTGCCCCGGCTGCGGCACCCAGATCGAGACCGAGTACATCCCGCCCGGACACCCCCCGACCGTCGACATGGAATGGGACGTCGACGCCTTGCGCGCCCAGTGGCTCGAACGCGGCACCGATCCCGGCCAGGTCGTCACGTACGGCCCCGGCCAGGACGCCGAGGGCGAGTTCGAAGGCCGGCGCCACAACCACCACTAGTCACCGCGACCCGCAAGGAACCCCGTCACCATGAAACGAATCTCCGTCGACATCGGCGGCACCTTCACCGACTGCTTCTTCGCCTGGGACGACAAGTACGTCGAGGCCAAGGCCCTCACCACTCACCACAACCTGGCCCAGGGCTTCAACGAGGCCCTCGACCTCGCCTGCCGCCGCGCCGATCTGGACCGGGACGACGTTCTGTCCCAGGTGGATTCGGTCCGCTACGCCACCACACTCGGCACCAACGCCCTCATCGAACGCAAGGGTCCGCGCGTCGGTGCCATCGTCACCCACGGCTTCGAGGACACCATCCCGCTCTCCCGCGGACGGGGCTACGGTGAGGGACTCGATCCGTCGATGCAGCAGAACCTTCCGGCCGCGGAGCGCCCCGAGCCTTTGGTCCACCGCAGCCTGATCCGGTCGGTCCAGGAGCGGGTCAACTCGGCCGGCGAGATCGTCGTCCCGCTCGTCGAGCGGAACGTGCGCGAGATGGTGCGCGAGCTCGTCGACGCCGGCGCGCAGGCGCTCGTGGTGTCGCTGGTGAACGCCACCGAGAATCCCACCCACGAGCTGCGGATCATGGAGATCATCCAGGAGGAGTACCCGGAGCATCAGCTCGGCGCGATCCCGGTCCTGCTCGGCCACCAGGTTTCCGGACGCAAGGGCGAGTACGTCCGCGCGACGTCCACCATCGTCGACGGCTTCCTGCACGGCATCATGTTCCACGCCATGAGCCAGCTCGCGAACAACCTGCGGGACTCGGGCTACGACAAGCCGATGCTCATCATCCACAACTCCGGTGGCATGGCCCAGATGAACTCGACCGATGCCCTGCAGACCATCCACTCGGGACCCGTCGCGGGTGTCAGCGCCGCCGAGCATCTGTCGGAGTCCTCGGGGATCGGCAACATCATCACCACCGACATGGGTGGCACGTCCTTCGACATCGGCCTGGTGCCGGCGGGCGGCGTCAAGCACTACGACTTCCAGCCCACGATCGACCGCTGGCTGGTCTCGGTCCCGATGATCCACCTCGAAACCCTCGGTGCCGGAGGCGGATCCATCGCGAGCTACGACCGGATCCACCACTCGGTCCGGCTCGGGCCCGAGTCCGCCGGCTCGGACCCCGGTCCGGCCTGCTACGACCGCGGCGGGCTGCGCCCCACGGTGACCGACGCCGACCTGCTGCTCGGCTACCTGGACCCGGACAACTACGCCAACGGTTTCATCAAGCTCAACCGCAAGCGCGCGGTGTTCGCCGTCGAGGAACAGCTGTGCGACGAGCTCGACCTCGACGTCATCGACGTCGCCAAGGTCATCAAGCGATCGGTCGACGAGCAGATGGCGATCGGCATCGCCAAGGAGCTGCGGGTGCGTGGCTACCTGCCGGAGGACTTCACGATGCTCGCCTACGGCGGCAACGGCCCGCTGCACGCGTGCGGGATCGCCGATCAGGCCGGCATCCGCAAGATCCTCGCCCCGCCGTTCTCCTCCGTGTTCTCCGCGTGCGGTGCCGGCAACATGAAGCAACTGCACATCCACGAACTCGGCGTCCACGTGGTGCTCTACAACGCCACCACCCGCGGGCTCTACGACAGCTACGACGAGTTCAACGAGATCGTCGCCGCGCTCGAGGCCCGGGGCGCGGAGGACCTGCGCCGTCAGGGCGTCGGCGACGGCGCGATCGAGCACCGCCTCGAGATGGACCTGCGCTACGGCAACCAGCTCGTGACGACCGCGGTGGCGTTCGACATCAACCGGATCCACGGGGTCGGCGACGTGCTCCACCTGATCCGCACGTTCTCCGACATCTACTCCAAGCGCTACGGCGAGGGGTCGGCCGCACCCGAGGCCGGCATCCGCGTCCAGACCATTCGCGTCGCGTCCTACGTCAACGGTGAGACCGTCGAGTTCGATTCCCTGCACCACGACGGGAAACGGACACTGCCGGCCCCGGTCGGGCACCGCGACGTCCACTTCGTCGCGCATCCCCGGGCGATCACCACCGCGATCTACGACGCCGACGCGCTGAGTCACCACCACGTGATTCCCGGTCCGGCGATCGTCACCACCGAGAACACGACCTACCTCGTCGAGCCGGGCTGGCGCCTCGAACCCTCACCGCAGGGCGCCGTCTGGTTCCTCAAGGACTAGCGCAGAAAGCACAGGAGACACAGCCATGACCGCACTTCACGACGACCTCGCAACCGCTGCGGAGCAGCGCCTGACGGCATCGCTGAACGAGCAGGAACAGCAGTGGGTCGACGACTTCATGGACGAGACGACGCTGTTCCTCGGCCCGGATCGCGACATCATGCGTTCGCACCACATCACCTCCCGCAGCGAGTTCGAACAGCAATGCCTCGCCGACGGTGTCGACCCCCTGCAGGTGGACCGCATCCGCAAGCGCCTCGCCGGCGCCCTCGACGAGGGCTTCGAGATGTGCGAGGCGATGGGCGCGGCACCGGGCGCCAAGTGGGGCGACCTCACCACGGCCATCTACACCGCGGCCGGGGACGTCACCTACCTGTCCTGCCACGGCGTGATCGCGTTCTCCGCGATCCTGCACCACCCGATCCGGTACATCATGAAGTACTGGAAGGACGAGCCGACCGTCGGAATCCACCCCGGCGACGGGTTCATCCACAACGACGCCCGCTTCGGCAACGTCCACAACACCGACCAGTCGATGATCATGCCGATCATCCGGGACGACCGCATCATCGCCTGGGTGGCCGCCACGATCCACGAGGGCGAGAACGGCGCCTGCGAACCGGGCGGCATGCCCTCCGGTTCGGAGACCCCGTTCGACGACGGGCTGCGGATGAGCCCGTTCAAGATCGTCGAGCGCGGCGAGTTGCGCCGCGACCTGCTCACCTTCCTGCAGCACTCGGTCCGCGACCCGAAACTCCAGCTCGCGGACCTGAAGGTGAAGATCGGTGCGGTCCAGCGCATCCAGGAACGCGTCGACAAGATCATCGACGAGGTCGGCGTGGAGACGTTCGTCGCGGCGCTGCGGATCACCGTCGAGGACGTCGAAGCCGAGGTGCGCCGGCGCATCCGGGAACTGCCCGACGGCACGGTCCGGTTCAACCAGTTCATGGACTCCACCCTCAAGGAGAACATCCTCATCAAGCTCGCCTGCTCCATCACGGTGAAGGGCGACAAGATGACCATCGACCTGCGCGGCAGCGGACCGGAGATCCTGAACCGGGCCATCAACTCGCCGCTGTGCTCGGTCAAGTCGATGATGATGCAGGCCATCCTCGCGTTCTGGTGGCCGGACCTGCCGCGCTGCACCTCCGCGATGAGCCCCATCGAGATCATCTCCGACGAGCACACGTGGTCCGACGCCGGCTACGACGCCCCCATGGGCCAGTCGCTGCAGGCCTCCTTCCGCGGCTTCTCGGCGCTCCAGAACCCCTGGGCCAAGTTGCAGTTCTCCAACCCGGAGAAGTTCTCCAACGTCATCGCGCCCTGGTTCAACCAGATCAACACCTTCCTGTGGGGTGGGGTCACCCAGCACGGCGACCAGGTCGGCAACCTGTGCGCCGACCTGAACGGAATGGGCGGCGGCGCCAAGGCCTTCCGCGACGGCGAGGACGCGGTCTCCCCGCTCTTCTGCGCGATGGCCGACACGGCCGAGCAGGAGGTCATGGAGGAGGAGGTGCCCTTCATGCAGCTGGTGAGCAAGCGGATCGTCCGCGACAACCAGGGATTCGGCAAGTACCGCGGCGGCATGGGCTACGAGATGATCGTCGCGGCCGAGGGCACCCCGCTGTGGGGCTTCATGACGGTGACCTCCGGCGCGAAGTTCTCCTCCGTCAGCGGGCAGTTCGGCGGGTACGGCTGCAACACCTACCCCCTCGCGACGGTCAAGGGCGTCAACGTCTACGACGAACTGCGCCGCAACCCGGAACGGTTCGACCTGTCCATCGAGAAGGTGATGAACGAACAGCCCTTCGAGGGCGCCGAGTACAGCACCAGCCACATGGGTCTGCAGTTCGACGTCGCCAAGGACGGTGAGCTGTACATGATTTCGCAGGGCACGGGCGGAGGCTACGGCGATCCGCTCGAACGCGCCCCGGAGGACGTGGTTGCCGATCTCGAGATCGACCGGATCTCCGCGAAGGTGGCGCACGACATCTACGGTGTCGTGTACGCGCCGGACACCTTCGTCGTGGACGTCGACGCCACGGAGGCGCTGCGTGCCTCGATGCGGCGCGACCGGCTCTCGCGCGGTGTGCCCTACGGGGAGTTCGTCGAGAAGTTTGTGACGCCGGAGCCGCCGCAGGACCTGCTGTACTACGGGTCCTGGGGCGACACCGAGGAACTGACGGCCACACACTTCACCGTCCACGGGGCCGAGCGGGTCACCACGACGATCGACCGGATGCCGATCATCATGATGCCCGACCGCCGGGAGCTGAAGATCGCCGAACTCGCGGCCCGGGTGAAGGAACTCGAGTCGAAGCACGGCGAGATCGTCCACCGCAAGTCCTGAAGCCGGTCCGGCCCGCTCCGGCCACCGGATCCACCCCGAACCGGGTGCCCGCACGTGTGCTCCCCTCACCGTGCGGGCACCCATTCCCTGGAGTCACGATCATGACCATCTCGTTTCCCGCCATTCTCGACGCGCCGGTCTCCGGGCGCCGGGTCCCCCTCGTCGTCGACCATCTCGACTACAGCCGCCGGGTCCTGCTCCGCGGCAACCCCGTGCCGTGGACGGATCCCACCGCGCTGTCGAACTTCCTCAACCAGGCGCACGGGCTGCTGCGGCCGGACGTCACACTGCTCGATCTCGGCGAGTTCTACCGCCTCGCGGCGGACGACCCGCGGCTGGGCGAGGCGATGGCCGCCCGGTCCCGGACCGGGTACGCGTTGCGGGCGCTGCTCGCGGACGCCGCGACCACGCGCGCCGTGACGACGCTCGCCGCCACGGTGGCCGGCACCACCCGGTTGCCGCTGCTGCTGCAGATCCCCTCACCGCGGGCCTGGCTGGCGGCGACCCATCCCGGAGACGTCGCGGACCTGGACGCGGACCGTGTCGAGGCCGCGGCCATGTACGTCGCGGACTGGCTGCGCGGCTTCGCCGAGGTGCCGGTCGCGGCGGTCCTGCTCGACGAGCGGATCGCGCCGGGCGCTGCCGCCGCGTTGCCGCCGGCCGATCCGCAGTCGTACGTGCCCGTGACCAACGTGGCCGCGCACTACCGGTGGGAGATCGGACTGCGCGACGAGGACACCGTCTCGATCGGCGAGCACGAGGGTGACGTCCTCGGCTCCGAGTACTGGCTCGCCGACGAGGCTGCGGTCCCGGACGCGCACGGCGTGTTCCGGCTCGCGCACCTGCCGGCGGACGCAGTCCCGGAGACGGTGCTCGCCCGGCTGGCCGCACTCGACGGCCCCGGTGCCTGATCGTGGACGACCTGCACGCCGGTGCCGCGGGGAGCGGCACCGGCCGGAGGACGGGCGCTACCCTGGAGACGTGACATGCATCACGACCACACCGGGGCGGGGCGGCCGGTGAAGAGCGCGGACCGACGGCTGCGGGTGGCGGTGGCCCGGGCCGGATTCCTCGACTCCGGCGAACCGGACGATTCGCTGGTCTCGTCCGTCGTGTCCGCGTCGTGGCGACGCTCCGCTGCGGCGGGCGTCCGCCCGTCCGGTGGGGAGGTCCGGTTCGCGGGTGAGGTCGACCGGGCCTCCCGCCTGGTCCAGTGCTCGCTGCCGGTCCTGGACCGGCTCGCGGAGGAGACCGTCGACGTCCCGGTGAGCATCGCCCTGACCGACGCCAAGGCGCAGGTGCTGATGCGCCTCGACGGTGCCCGGGCCATCGGACGGCTGCTCGACCACGTCTCGCTCGCACCGGGCTTCGACTACAACGAGGGTCAGATCGGCACGAACGGCGTCGGCACGGTGCTCGAATCCGGGCGTGCCGTGCAGATCGAGGGCGCCGAGCACTTCCACGAACGGTTCCAGCCGTTCGCCTGCTCCGGGGCACCGATCCGGGACCCGTTCAGCGGACGCGTCGCCGGCGTCATCGACATCAGCTGCCTCACCGAGCATTCGTCGCCGCTGCTCACGACCGTGGTGCGGACCGCGGCAGCGGAGATCGAACAGAATCTGTTCCGCGACCGCAGCGCCCGTCAGCACGCGCTGTTCGACGCGTTCGTGCGCGCCGACGCCCGCGGCGGGGCGGCCCTCATGGCGATCGGGAGCGCGATGTCGCTCGCGAATCCGCTCGCCCACACCCTCCTCGCGCCGGAGGACCAACGCCGGGTCGGTGAACACGTCGACTACGTCATCGGGCACCGCGCGCGAATCGACGAACTGCTCGAACTGAGCACCGGCCTGTCCGTCCGGGTCCGGGCGACCCGGATCCTGGCGGGCGAGGACACCGCCGGATACCTCGTGGAGGTCTCCGAAGCGGCCGCGTCCGCGGCACCGCTGCCGTCCGTGCCGAACCGCGTTCGCGAGCACCGCATGCACTCCGGACGGGTCGGTCTGGCCGCGGCCGGCACGGATCGTCTCCGCTCGAGCGGTTCCTCCGCGCTGTGGATGCGCGCCTGCAACGAGATCGAGGAGGCCCTGTCCGCCGGGGCGAAGCTGCTCCTCACCGGCGAGCCGGGCACGGGGAAGGCCTCTCTCGCGTCCGAGATCTTCCACTCCCTGTACGCCGGGGGCCGGAGCATCCTCGTGGACGGCAGCGAGACCGATCTGTCCGGGCTCACGGTGCCCTCCGCCAACCCCACCCTGTACGTGCTGCGCAACATCCAGGCGATGCCCGGCCCGCTCACGACCACCCTGGCCGAGACCCTGGCGGAACCCGTCGCCGAGCACGTCTTCGTCGTGGCCACCATGGAGGAGTCCGAGGAGCCGCCCTCCGAGACCCTCGCCCCGCTGCTCGCGGCGCTCGACCGGACGGTGCACGTTCCCGCCCTGCGACACCGCACGGACGACATCGCAGGAGTCGTGGCCCAGGTCCTCCGCAAGATCACCGGATCGCAGAGCCGCACCGTCGCTCCCGACGCCATGCGGGTGCTGGCACGCTATCCGTGGCCGCGCAACATCCACGAGGTCGAGGCGGCGCTGCGCTGCGCCGTCGCGCACCGGCCTGCCGGTGCCATCACGGTCGAGGACCTACCCGAGTGGTGCCGGCACGGTCCGCGCCGGCAGCTCAACGCGGTCGAGTCCGCCGAACGGGACCTCATCGCCAAGGTCCTGCGGGAAACCGGTGGCAACCGGGTGCACGCCGCGCGCGCCCTGGGAATCTCCCGGTCGTCGCTGTACCGGAAACTGACCCTGTTCGGTTTCGCCGGCGAGTAGGCCCCCGCCGGTCGTCGAATCTGCCGCCGGTGCTCGCACGGTGCGAACCCGTGTCCGGATGTGGGACAGTTCACGACCGCCCCTCCTGCCGAAGATGGAGACAGCACATCTCGTCAGCGCGAAGGAGGAACGAGAGTCGTGGACGTCATGGACGAGCCGTTCTTCAGCTGGAACCGGCGACGAATGATCCTGTACACCAACAGATGTCCGGTCCCCGAATCGTCCGGGTCGCCGGCCGGCGCCGAGCTCGTCTCGGACGTCCCGCTGACGGTCGGAACCCGGCGAGGGCGTCTGATCACCGTCGTCGTCGACGACGACGAGTACGTGGCACTGGTGGTGGGCGACGTCCGGGGGCGGCACGATGTGCCGGTGCGCCGGGTGGTCACCGAAGGGTTACTGATCGAGGGGAGCCGCAGCCGGCTCGACGCGGAGATCCTGTTGCCCGTTTCGGAGGCACCCGTCGTTCCCGTACCGGATGTCCGGCGGATCCCGGACCCTCGGGGCCCGTACACCGAGGCGGTGCAGGCACTCCTCGCGTACTCCGGAGCCCGGTCCGTCACCGTCGAATTCGCCCCGGCGTCGCGTCCGGCCGCTCGGGTCCTGAACCGATCCGCGTGAACGTTCCGGTCGGAGATCCCCCGCCGATCGGGAACTACGTGCATTTCGGGCGCCGGAGGGCTTTGATATCGGTATGAACGGCAGGACCGCCCCGGACCCGGTGCGCGTGGCGGTGGGGGCCGCGGCCACCGTGGGCGACGGGATTCGTCGCATGCTTCTGTTCGGCGTCGACGCAGCGCGCCGGCTACCGGGTGTGGACCCGGCGCTCGTCGCCCTCGAGTCGCGCGGCGCCGAGACCCTGCGCGCCGGGGACGAGATCGCGGACCGGGTGCTGCACACCGTGGTGCGCAGGGTGGTGGACGCGGCCCTGGACGTCGTGGACATCACCGCCGTCGTGCGGGACCACGTGGACCTCGACGTCCTCGCGGAGGGGATCGACATCGAGCGGATCCTCGACCGGGTGGACATCGACGCCGTCGCGGCACGCATCGCGATCGCACCGATCCTGGCCCGCGTCGACATCGACGCGGTCGCCGCGCGAGTGGACGTGGCGGCGATCGTCGACCGCGTGGACCTCGACGCGCTCGCGGCGAAGATCGATGTCGAGGCGATCATCGACCGCGTCGACCTGGACGCGCTCGCGGCGAAGATCGACGTGGACGCGATCATCGGGCGGGTCGACCTCGTCGGCCTCGCGAACGCGGTGATCGAAGGGGTCGACCTGCCGAGCATCATCCGCGAGTCGACGGGGTCCATGTCCACCGAGGCGGTCCGCGGCGTCCGCAGCCAAGGGATGCACGCCGACGACGCGGTGTCCGGGTTCGTCGGGCGGTTCTTCGGACGCGTGCCGGAAACCCCGGAAGCACCCGCGTGACCGGCGGCGGGCAGCCGCACGGGCCGGCGGGGATCGTCACGCGGGGTATCGCGGCTGCCGTCGACCTCGGCGTGGTGCTCACGGTGATGGGCGGGATCTACCTGGCCGTACTGTTCGCGCGACTGCTGTTCTCGCCGCAGGAGTTCACCCTCCCGGACGCACAGATCCTGCTGTCCGTCGCCGTGTTCGTCGTTGTCGCGGTGGTGTACCTGACGGCGTGCTGGGCGACGACGGGACGAACACTCGGCGCGGTGGTGATGGGGCTACGGGTGGTCAGCCGCAACGGCGACCTCGTCGGGTGGATTCGTTCCGCGGCGCGGGCCTGGCTGTGCGTGATGTTCGGCTTCGGGTTGCTGTGGGTGGCGGTGGACCGGCGCCGGCGGTCTCTGCAGGACATCCTCCTGCGCACCAGCGTCGTCTACGACTGGCAACCGCATCTGCATCCGGCCGAATTCGAGACGTGACGTCGCGCCCGTCACAGTCGGCTGGGCATACTCGAACCCGGCTGAGAAACGTAGACGGGTAGGAGTTCGTGGTGTCGCAGGGTCTGAAGTTGGGGTACAAGGCGTCGGCGGAGCAGTTCGGGCCGCGGGAGCTGGTGGAGCTGGCGGTGCTCGCGGAGGAGCGGGGGATGGATTCGGCGACGGTGTCGGATCATTTCCAGCCGTGGCGGCACAACGGGGGGCATGCGCCGTTCTCGTTGGCGTGGATGACCGCGGTCGGGGAGCGCACCTCGCGGTTGCAGCTGGGCACCTCGGTGCTGACCCCGACGTTTAGGTACAACCCGGCGGTGATCGCGCAGGCGTTCGCGACGATGGGGTGTCTGTATCCGGGGCGGGTCATGCTGGGGGTGGGGACGGGGGAGGCGCTCAACGAGATCGCCACCGGGTACGAAGGCCAGTGGCCGGAGTTCAAGGAACGCTTCGCGCGGTTGCGCGAGTCGGTGCGGCTGATGCGGGCGTTGTGGACGGGGGAGCGGGTC